>Ga0209086_10000298_pt1 | contig 42826 bp, 44 predicted proteins | sample M_130207_XF_Meta_FD_187312 | JGI IMG/M metagenome (GOLD analysis project Ga0209086, IMG submission 187312) | Freshwater microbial communities from Lake Montjoie, Canada to study carbon cycling - M_130207_XF_MetaG (SPAdes) (version 2) | ecosystem: Environmental > Aquatic > Freshwater > Lake... | reverse complement strand
CTCCCGGTATCACCACCTCCACCACCTCCACCACCTCCACCACCTCCACCACCACGACTGCTATTACCACCTCCACCACCTCCACCTCCGAAGTAGCTCGCATAATCATCATCATAGGTCGCATAATCATCATCATAGGTCGCATAATCATCATCATAGGTCGCATAAGCATCATCAGGCATGTATAGTTTGAAATGCATTTTTTCAGCTCGGTCCATATAATCCCAAAACATTTTGGCAATGACATCCCCTTTGAGTTCAAGGGATTTCGATACACCATCTATTGTAATCCTGACACGATGTATACAGGGAAGCGTTTGTAGACAAGTTTTACTAATAGATACTTCAATCATGTTTTTTTTAGTGTTTCAAAAAGAAAAATTTTTTTCAATCCAAAATCTTTTGCCTTGGATATTTTTCATCCGAATTATTGAAACTGGATGAGATGCTCAATACGAGTTCCCTTGGGATGATACGTCCAGAAACTGCGAGGAAAAACCTTCATTCCTTGGGGCACATCCTCTTCCTCCAAAGCCTCAGAAAATCCCACCACATACCATCCCCATATATCAACCCTGAAATTCATCATGGTCGAGGTCTTGATATAACCCACCCACTGACGGAAGGAAATCTCTTTCTGAGTATGCTTGGCGGGGACGGAGCATATAATGGGCGCCTTGATCTCGGAAAGATGCGTGCTCACAAAATCATGGAAAATCTCATCATCCAATTCATTCTTTTCGTAAACATAACGGAAAGGATACTCGGGGTTGGCAAAACTAAATTTGGATTCCATCACCCTGGATCCGGTCGCATCCTTTTCCTCTCGATGACTCAATGTGATCACCTCCTCATCATCCCCAATAAAATCAAGCCGAATCATCACATCAAAACTCGATACACGTACACTCAGACCCCGCTCATGGGGAATCAGCATCATCTCTAAAGGCTCGGTCCTACCCACCAGCTCACAATAAATCACTTTGTGCATGATATCCGCCGGTACATGATCTTTCAATACATCAATTACTGTTGGACCCTTTTCCCCACCATTCTCCAACCATAATTTATTTTCCTCATAGGGCTCCTTGTCACTGTTCTTGCGACTATCATCACTGTTGCTACTCTCATCGGACACAAGGGCACAGACAAAACGAATCTTTTTAATGGAAGAAGTCGTTTCCTTCTTTTCTGTCTTCAAGGTCACAGGCTTGGGCTTGAGATCTGTTGACTTTTTATAACTACCATGGATAGAGGACGAAGACACAAAATTGTACGAACTCGATTTTTTACCCGTATAACCGTAAATATTTTCACTCTGTCGACCCGATAACATGATTTTTTTCTTTGCTATGAAAAATCATGTTGTTAAATAGTTTTATTTTTTATTGTTTCGAGAAAATGTCTTGGCGGTATATAATGTTTTTTTTTACAAAGACTCCATCTTGGAAAATTCCACCTTGACAAGTGAAGTTTTCAAATACTCTTTTTCTTCTTGAGCCTTGGTCTGGATTTTCGGACACTTATGGGCTTCCATATAACGATGCATGGCACAAAAGATGCCATCACACATACAAGGAAATTCATTTGCCGGATGCAAGCGTTTCTTGCACCAGGAACAAGATTTTTTTTTGGTTGGAGCCTCCATTTACTTTCTGACCAAGAAATTTAAAAAGCTTTCCTTCTCCATCCATTTTTTTTTTCTTATCTTCGTAATCGAATCCCCTTGGAATGAATATGATACCATTTAGAATCCGACATTTCAGATATCTCTTGTTGAAAGACGCAAAGGATATAATGTGATTTTTTGCAATAATACACAACAACACAAGGTACCCATATTGTTTCATGCAAACAAAACATCTCTTCACACGCCTCCAGACCCTTGTAATTTTCTTTGCACAAGAGAACCTCGAGAAAAGGATGACCCACAATATACTCTTCATGACGCCAATCAGGAGTCATGGTAAAGGCAGGTCGTAATCGGGATAATACCTCGGAAAATCGTACTACTACCTTGCTTTCCCCATCCAACTCACACAGATAGGCTGCTTTCTCAATCACGACATCCGTAATTTTTCCATGCTCCCAATGACCCTCACTCTCCACATCCACCGAATCATGAATCCGAAATGGAAACATACTGGTCATTTCTTTCTTAATCGCATCGATCGTATCCTGGGCCCATAGATTTCGTATTGGCTCCAATAAAATGTCCCCTCGACACAATGGACACTTTTTATCTTCCATGGGTTGCATTTTTAATAAACACCCATCACATGCAAAATGTCCCTTATTACAAACAATAAAGCTCTTCTCACACATGGTCATACAAATAGGACATGAAGGTATCACCATCGATGAATACTGATGCAACTGCTCCATCATAATCGTTTTTAAATAGTTTGAAAAGAAAGCTTTAAACTCGCTTTTCAAAAAAAAAAATTTTTGAAAAGGGATATAAAAAAGAAAAACCAAAGGGGTTATCTAATGCGCTATTGGTGTTGGGGTTATTATTGCTGTCTTGCATGGTTATGGCTTTCATCGTCATCATGGTTAACTGGACCTTCATCGTTATCGACGACAAAAACGATGCATGTCCTTCCAAATTCTTTGTGGGTGGGATTTGTGATTGGGAATACTTCCGTGGTGCAGGACTTTCTTCCGGATTCACTTGAAATGGCCCCCATCAAGATTTTTCGGACACTCCCCGCGCGATATTATCTATTTTTCAACTTTTTCACCACCGAAGAAGGGTTGAATCATCTGGAGATCATCACGGTAGGCAGAGAATGTTCGACGGGTCATAAACGATTCGTGATTTTGGATTCTTTTGTAGACGACGACGACAAACAACGAATGAGTCTTATACAGACAACGAACGTAGTGGGAGCAATCATGATGGGCAATTTCACCGTAATGGGCAGGAAAACGTGGGAAATAAGAATGCTCAGCTCTGCGTTTTCCATCGGATGCAAAAAGTATATCTACAATCCCAAAATATCAAAATATCCTATTGCTCTTGAGTTTGATCCAGAAGAAACCCACCAGGTCCGCCCCCTTCGCAAAGCAATTGTCCATCACCATTTTCCAGCATGGACATCTACCATGAAATTGTCATTGGAACCCGAGATTGCCTTTTATTATTCGGGATCGATCCGGTTCCATACCCGTCCACGTACCAATACAGAAACAGAAACAAAGATAGAGCCTGATTATGAAAGAGACGATGACATGAATCCTTTACTTTTTATGAACGAGTTTTTCTTTTTGTAGAAAAAAGGGTCAACCTTACCGGTCTCGTGATTTCCAGAGAATCTTCAAAATAAAAATAATTCTTGGCATCGGGATGCTCTTCATAGAGATCAAAAAAGAAACTGCGATTCCATTGAAATAATCGTACTATTCTTCTTTCACTAAGATGCTGAATCAGATGATAATTATGTCTAAGCACGATCATAAGAAGATGATTCATTTCTTTCTCGTCCAGATAACTCCGACACGAGAGTCGAGACATGGTATTCAGAGGAAATTTATCCACCAGCATAAGCAGAATTGGTAAATGTCGAAAGAGGTCAATCTGTTCCAACAAATTACGCAGGATACCTGGATAAATAGTAAGAATATGTCTCAAAATATGGGCCACATGATTGATATGACGATCATCCCGACGACGAGCTAACAAGAGCGTCTCATCTTCTTCGGCAGGAAAAGTAAAAATATCATGGACATGATTCACATAGATTTCTGGATTTTCAAAAATATTGAATGAGCGTGGATCACGACAAAGCTTGAAGTTTTTGGATCGACCATTCACAAATGTCTTGAAATTATAAAAACATCGAGGCCCACGAATACGACACATGAATCGAACAGGAAGCTCCACATCGTATTGGGATTCCATCACATACTGCGTATTGGATATAGTATGAGAAGAATGGTTAGGGGGTAAAAGATTATAGAGAGTTGGAAAAACGATAGAATACACCCTCTTTACAGGTCCCTTATAGCGTATTCGCACATGACGAGAGGAAGGATGGACATGAAAAGGAAGCTTTCGGTTTTTATAACGAAACATATCAATATATTCGCCACATACAGAACAATAACGATTGTTAAAATGTCGCGCAAGAAAACTAATCCTCTTGTTCAAAGGAAGACGAGGCTGGAACTCCATAATCTCCCTCTGTAATAAAAAAGGAAGCTCGTGGATCGGAGGAGAAAGATTCATATTCATATTATTAGTAAAACTCCGTCCAGGATCAAAAGAAAACATCGTCCAATTTTTTTTTTCATAAAGAAAAAAAAAACACCCCATGTGGGACTTGAACCCACGATCTCCGGCTTAGAAGGCCGGCGCATTATCCAACTATGCTAACAGGGCATATCTTGATTCTCCCATACCGAGGATCGAACTCGGTTCTCAGGCTTGAAAGGCCCGTATCCTAACCAATTAGACTATATGGGAAAAAATGCACGGAGTGGGATTTGAACCCACGCGGTAAAAACCATAGGATCTTAAGGCCTACTCCTTGACCAACTCGGACATCCGTGCGGGGGCGTACCACATGAGGGGATTGAACCCTCGACGTTCGGCTTAAAAGGCCGACACTCTACCTATCTGAGTTAATGTGGTTTTGAATTTTAAAGAATCGTCTGAAAAATTAGTGTTCAGTTTTTTTTTCATTCCTCGAAGGAATTTACCAAATCAATAAATTCCTCGGATCCACCGAGTAATTGACCGTTATAAAACACAATGGGAAACGTGGGCCAGTCATATTGTTCCCGCATGGTGTGAAAAGCATCCGAGTTTCTACGTACCCATTTTTTCTGAGGAAGAGACAAAAATTTCGCTACCTTCTTACTGAACGGGCAGGATTGTAAGAGATAGGCGAAAAAACCTTCGTCTGGTGGTTGCGTCCATGTTTGCGACATTTTTTGTTTATCCTTAAAAAAAGAAAAACCTAAATTTTTCATCCCAAGGAAGGCGGTACACAATCCACTGAATACGACGACAGAGGAAATTTGTAATAGGTGGTGTAATCAATACTCCGCAAAAGCTCGAGCACCTCCTCATAGAATACCGAGGCGACAAAGGCTCCGTAATTTCGAGTAAGAACATACAGTGTCAGATTATTCGTACCCGTCAAAATTACATATCCGTCATCATCGGTCATGTTTTTAGATCCCCGTACTACTAACGTGGGAAACGTTGTCGAGGTCACCGACAACGGAACAAGAGACGTGACATCATCCTCCACCTCGCGACGATAAGTCCTGTCTATCGAAGTCGTGCTATTCATGACATGATGCAGATTCGCCCTCTTATTGTAATGAACAAGATCCGATCCTTCCTCAATCGAAAAGTTTACAGTAACACAATCATAATCAATCTCCGTCGTCTCCTGTACGTAGCGGCTGCTAAATGCCTGAATCCACCATCCACTCAAGGGATCTATAACAACCTCAGGAGAAAGAAGTCTCGCATTCCCCGTCGTGACCGTCATCGCGCCCATCAAAAAGAGATAATAAAGAAATTTCATCGACAAAGATATAATCCTTTTTTTGATAAAAAAAAACACGTTTTTAAATCTCTGTTTTTTTTCAAAAAAAAAAAAAAAAAATTGGCTTCAACTAAAATAAAGGAAAACATGACTTCTCAATGCAATAACATCGTGGCTCCTCCCTGTGCCAACACCATTGCCGATCCCAGGTTCCTTGTGGTCCCCACAGGTGGATGCTGGGCTCGCGCGGACTTCGCAGAGATTATCAATCGCACCGTCATCACCAAGTCGATCGTGGCTATTGATTGCGCCGATTCATGCGGTACCAGTACGGGTCTCCCTCAACTCATCCGCGATGCTTCCAATGTTGTGGTCAATCAGGGCGCCGCTAACGATCAGCTTACCGCAAGTCTCGATAAGCTCGTCAGTTGCATCGTGAACAACAATGGTGTCATTTCTCCCACCGACCCCGTCGTGAGTGCCGTGGTCTTTGAGTACAACACCCAGACCATCGTGGCCAACTCTTCTCCTCCTACCAGCATCATCCCCACTGATTTCACCGCCAAGTTCAACGTGATCAGTAACACCATCATTGGCACCAACCAGACCGTCCTCTCTGGCATCACCGCCTACGAGACCTATCTCGCAAACCCTTCCTCCTGGTATGAGTTTGTGGCCCCCGATGTCTTCGACTACACCAAACAAAGCTATTCTTATCGCTTTGTGAGCTATGCCGGGGAATTTCATCGCCTTCTCATCAACATCCGTCTCACTCCCGTCCCTGTCCTCTATCCCTGCACCATTATCGATACCCCTGTGGAGGATCCCGATGCCTGCTGTGAGACCGAAGATTGCAACACCATCAACTTCTGCAACTGGCAGGTACTATAAACGCACCCACGCCTTTCGTATCGGAAGAGGTTTTTATAAAAAAAAAAATACACACCATTTTTTTTTAAAAAAGCCATTCATTGATTTTAGAAATCATCTCTCTCTCTCTCTCTGCCTTTCAAAATGCATTTTCCAAAGATTGCAATATTTCCTGTAATTGCAAAACACATTCTTTTAAAATACAGAGCTCTTCTTTATCCGGTTGAACAGAAAACGAAAGATCGATATTGTCTTCCAAGGGATGACGTTTCTTGCACGCAGCAAAAGTCACCTCTGGGTGTTTCAACAAGGTCTTGGTCAGTAACTGTGCCATGGTCATATCATCGTTGGTAAAGGTATAGGTGTACATGGTTTTTGCTTAATCGTAATAACAACTAAAACCAGATTGATTCAATTTTTTTTAACAAACATAGAATTCATATTCCTTTCTTTTTTTTCCGTTCGTATTTGCATATTCAAATTTCAAAAAAAGTTCCAACACAGACCAGACCAAACTCGACTCTAATGAATATAATTGTCCAGGGCACGGATAAGCTCCTCCCTGGGAGTATCCACCTCAAAATCAATGTCCCAGTCGTCACATTGAGACTGGAGATCCTCCGTGCTCAGTTTGTTCCAACGACTGGGTTTCTTGGTATTTTTAACAATAGCGGGCGCAGCAACAGCTACAGAAGAAGATGCCATCGCTGGGAAAGCATCATTCTTGTGCTTTTTCTTGGAGGCAATGGGTGCTGGAGCAATATCCTCCTCCTCTTCTTCCAATCCCTCGGGAAGGATCCCTACCGACCCAGGAGTCCCAGCACCAACATCCTTTTCATCGTCGTCTTCCTCCTCCTCCACGTTCGCAGTTACTGTGGCGATGGTCGTGGCGACAATAGGGGTGGTTGCGGTTGCTACAGGAGCATTGCGGATACGATCGAGGAGCTCCTCACGCTTGCCTGAAACCTTGACTCCCTTGGTCTTGCAAACATTCTTGAGATCCTTAAGGCTCATCATCGCGTACTCATCCTGAATGACGGGAGCGGTCGCGGTATCAGCAACTGCTGCCGCAGGCGCAGGCGCAGGCGCAGGCGTCTTCTTCTTCTTGATAGGTGCAGGGGCGAAAGAAGGTTCTTCGTCGATATTGTCAATCTGGGTTGCGTTCATAACAACCTCCTCATCATCAACCTCAGAAGCGACAGCGGTAACAACGGTGGCAATACCCATCTCCTTGTAACGGTTCTTCTCCTCGACAGGAAGAGCGGTCCAACGACGTCCAATCTCCTTGGACTTGGCGACAAAATCCCAATCGGGATGCTCGGCCCCAATCAAAGGGCGCACCTCAAGTCCAAACATCACATAGCCAGACTTCTTGATCGCACCCTTACTCTTCTTGGTGGCGGAAGCGGACTGAAACACCTTCCACAGTGAGGATACCTCCGTAGCATCGAGGTCAAAACGGGCGGCGAGTTGCTTGCAAAAATCTTCCACCGCTGTATCAATATTCCTGGCAATCTTCTTCATGAGAGGCGCCATGGTTTGGATCTGGATCTGTTGGTTTTGGTTCTGAAAAAAAGAAAAAGGAGTCTCAGTCTCTATAATGTTTTCTTTATTCCACGTTTACTCTTTCCTTGTCCAGAAAGTGGCGGTTCCCATTATCAGTTTTTTTTATCCCCTCAAGGACATGGAGTTTGTGTTGAAAATTTTAAAAAGTAAAAAAAAAAATAAAAGACGTCCGTAAATGGAATCGTTATTACATCATAATATTCAATTCTTTATTCAGCATTTTTATGATTCAAATCTCTGGTCGATCCGACTTCCAAGGAAACCCAACGTTATACTTCCCCTGGACACCCAGCAAAAAATTTCTCTGATTCGCAATGATCTCTCTTCTGTGTTACACGAGCCCGTGGATTCTGCAATCGTGGACTGTCTTATGAGTGTGATTTTTTTTCATGTACCGGACCTTTTCAAAGAGATATTGGAATTATGCAAAACTATCAATCGTCATACCACCACCCATGAATGGAGTTTCCAGCAAATCCGAAACGCCTGGGTGAATCACACCCTCACGGTCGATTGTTTGGTAGAAATCTCGATGAAAGAATTTGATCATTTAATGGCGGACATGAAAAGAAGGCTTCGTCAGGCGCAAAAGTTACATGGTCTGTCATCTCATGACAATGACGATGACAATGACGATGATCATGGTGAGGATGGATTTGTCGTGGTGGGAGACTCTGAAGACGAAGAAAAAAAAAATAGACGAATTTTCGAGGAAGAGACACGGATAAAAAGCATCGAATTAATTCCGCTTTATTGTCGTCTGTTTTCTGTCTACCAGATCAGTACGTTTGCTCAATTCAATCGATTGGCTCGTCATGAAACCCGAAATGTATAAAAAAAATAAATTATTGTAAACTATGAAATCATGGAGATTATTCATAATTTAGAATAGCCTCCCACTATTTTGGAAACGGGTTTGAAAAAAAAAAACTTTTTTTTTTCTCCAATAAACCCCATTCTATTTTTTATCATGAATATGCATCATCCCCAACAGCAGACCTTACCACCGCAGTCCGTCAATGGACCCGCGGAAACTTACACCACACAAGATCTTGACGAACTCAATCAGAAAATTCAGAATCGTTTTATTCGAGACGTGGTTAAACCTTATAGCAACGGCATCCGCAAACCCGTGCACATTCCTCCCACTCAGTATACCATTCCCAAAGCCTCGGAAGTCTTTTCTGCTCCACCTTCTTCTCTTCCACCCGCCTCCTCCGGTGGTGGTGGTGGTGGGGGTGGCTACCGGATTCCCGAGATGGGTGCGACGGGGACCACTCGTCAGAGGCGTGTGGTCCATGTTCCCCCGCAGTACACACCCCTCGTAAACTCTCCATCTCCGTGTCCACTCGACTTTCGGTTTCGAGAAAAAACGTCGGTCAATATCGCCTGTCTCGACATCCATCAGCATGTTGGTAATTGTCCTGTATGCTCCAAACTCCATCGTCCCTATAACAGCATTCTTATGGTGATCATCGTTATCCTCTTGCTCATCATTCTCTTTCTCGCCAAAAAATGCTTTACGATGTAAAGACTTTCTGCTGGATCTTGGGATAAACAATATCATCATACGGTGCGTCGGAAAAAGCACGAAGGATCGCCTCTTTTAGATTCATCCGATTCTTTTCCTCGTCGACATATTCCGTGATCCGTATCGGACTAATCCTTCCACTTTCTTGTATTTCCTCTTTCTCTTGTATCTCTTGAGGAGTCGTTGTCGTTGTCGTTGTCGTTGTGTTGATGGTGGTAGAAAGAAGAGATCTCAATTCTTCACACGACTTTCTCTCCCATGATTTTTTATAACCCGGAAGCAACCGAACCTTTTCAAGGATCAATTCTTTCTTGGTCATTTTGGTTTCTTTGACCTTGGGTGTGGTGGTGGTTGTCGTGGTTGTCGTGGTTGTCGTGGTTGCGGGAAGAGGAGGCAGGGGTCCATGCTTTTTCTCCGATTCTTCAATAAATCGCAACAACTCCGTCTTATTCTTACCTTGGATGTATTTCTTGAACGGAATGTTGTAGGAAGCCGATAGTCTCTCCGCATAAGAGAGTAGAACCTCGGACTTGGTCTTTGCAGTCAGAGTGGCAGTGGTTATGGTTTCCATGAATTATTTTTGATCAAAAAGACTTTATATTCAAAAAAATATAAAGTTTTGATTCCCTTTTCATTTTTTTTTTTCTCTCCGAAAAAAAAATCGACCTCTACTTGAAGTATCCCGACATGGTACCACCGCCAGAGAGCATTCTTGCCGTGGTCGTGATGGGCGCAATCCTCTGTTGCCACTCACGATTACTATTCTTGTGCATCAAGCGTTGTTGCAATTCTGTGCGATACTGAATCTGATTGTCCGTATAATTCTGATTCGTATACGTCCTCAACGCATCCCCTTCCAGAACCTTTTGATTGGCGGCCCCGATGGTCGGCAGACCCCCATAGATATCCAAATTATTCCTCGTGATATAATTAGGCTGTGTCTGTTGATCAATATCATCATAATAAAATCGTGGTTGACCCGTCAGCGGTTCGATATACGAGCGATACGATGTACCGTATCCCGTCAGACGCGGGTCATAAATCTCATTCCTTAACGGTGCCCCAAAATTCTGACTATTATACGGCTCCACCGGCACCGGTTTTACTGTCGCAGGATCATGTTCTACGTATTTAAAGACCTGGGTCTTGTCATCGAAAGAGGAAGTGGTGGGTAGGAAAGGTTGATTCATAGAAATCCCGAGATTAGACATGCTTGCATAGGGTTGATTGACCTGTGATTGGGTGTAGACACCGGGTTGTAAAGGGATGCTGAAAAGGTTCTTGTTGTATTCTGTCATAGAGGGTGTTTTCTGACAGGCGTCGGCACGATAATTGACGGGCAACTCGTATCGCAGATTGTCTGGATCATAGCCACATTGTCGGTCAACGTAGGGATCGGGTTTGGTCTGATTATAGAGTGTTTGATTGTAATAATTGGATCGCACGGCGTAATTATTGTACTGTTGCTCATCGGGTGAGTAATAATCCTCTCGAATGGTACGCTGTGGATGTTGTGGGTGTTGTGGGTGTTGGTGCTGTGGGTAGCGTGGAGGTGGAGGTGGTGGTGGTGGTCTTCGTTGTTGCTCTTGAAAATGAGGAACCCGATGATCCTGGTATCCTCTGAATTCTTGGCGTACACGATTATGCGCTTCTTGCCGTGCCGAGAGCGGTCCCTTCTGTGAAGATGGATACGGTTGCCCAAACTCGGGCTTCTCGGGCTCATAATCGTATTTCGCGTACATTTCCCGAATGGGAGGAACAGGGGGTGTTTCTTGGGAAGACACCACGTACCCATTCTGCCAGAATTCGACGCGTTTCTGATCATTGATCCCACTGGGTACAATAAAATCATTAGGTTGCCAGGATCCAAAATCAAAGATTGGATTAGGAATAATGGGTTGAACCAGCGTCCTGGGATTCGGAGGACCCGCATAAGACTGATTCTGACCGTACGAGGCCTCGATGGGTATATTCTGATTCATATACGGAAGCGATGTCTGTGGATCCATGATCTGTGGATTGTCCTCCAGGACATTAAAGGTCATCGCGGGATAGACAGGTAAAGGCGTCGTGCGACACGGCGCCGTGGGAGAGCCCGTGAGGGGTGAAAACTCAAATTCATTGGTTCCCTGATTCCAAGCGGTAGGAGGCACCGGTTCCAACACCGTATCTACCTTGCCATAATACTCGATAAAATTTTCCTTCTTGGAAGGCATGGCCTTGATCAGATAATAGGCACCGATGATGAGAAGCACCGAAACCGCAAGAAAAAGGACATCATAGGAAATATTCGCGAAAAGCATGATGAGAAAGATGAGAAGAACAATCCTCGTAATGCAATTCATCTGTTCCTCGAGCCCCATGGATCGCGTAGGGACGAGATAAAAGGAATGAAATAAATAAGAAATATCCTCGACCCAAAACTTGCTCATTTGTTGAAACAATAAAAAAGGTTTTTATTTTTTTTTTACAAAGAAAAAAAAAAATATTCATCCATTAGGGAGCGAATCTCAGATGCTTAGACCGGCATCACAATAAAACGATTCTGTAAATTCATTCATAAACATATCCCTTCTCTACGGTTAATACATCCCCCTTGCTCATCACATAATGCGCCAATTGCATATTCCCCGCCGTGAAACTTGCCTGACACATTCTCATATAATACTCATACAACAAATATTGCTTCTTCCCATAAACCTCCTCGATATGATCCTTAGCCCATTGCAACCGCATCGCCCATTCTGAGAGGGTTCTGGCATAATGTTGTCCACCAAACAATTCCGTGTGATGAATCTTGAGATCCGTCTTGTCCACGGCCTCATCAATCCATGATCGATGAGGAATCTGACCCCCGGGAAAAATATGGGTCGTCACAAAGGTATCATTTTTGTTGTATGCGCGAGAATCATGTCGGTCACGAGCATCGATGATGGTATGAAGAACCAAACGACCCTCGGGTTTCAAGAGTCGCGATACCTTGCGAAAGAAGGCCTCGTAATTCTCCTGACGCACATGTTCAAACATACCAATGCTATAAATGGCATCATAGCCATCCTCTTCCAGAGACGCCGGTTCCTCCATATCGACAAAAGGAACGAGGAGCACCCGTACGTTCGGATTCCTGGTGCAAAGATCGGTTTCAATGCTATTCTTCTGGTTCTCCGACAGCGTCACGCCCGTGATCATGCATCCCGTCTTTTTAGAGATCGTATTCATGATATATCCCCAGCCACAACCGACGTCCAAAACACGCGCGCCTGTTCTATTCTGCAGACCCAGTTTTCGAACGACATACTTCACCTTGCGCTCCTGCGCCATGTCCAGTGTATCTGTTTCCTTCTGAAAAAAACCACAAGAATAGGCCTGATAAGGATCGGTCAGGAAAAGCTTGAAAAAATCATTCCCCGGTGCGTCATAATGATGACGGATATTCTCACTATCCGTCCCAAAATTCCATGTCTTCAAGGCGAGACGATGACGTCCCAGACCCTCCTTCCGTCGTTCATTCAGCACGAATAAAAGAAGCAACGATTCCAGACTTTCCTCCCCTGCATACCACACCTCCGAGGTGTATGCTTCTCCCAGACCGATCTCTCCCCTGCTTAAGAGCGCGTGAGTAAATCGTACCTCGTCCCGAATCACTATAATACCACACGGCTTCCCTTCTCCTTTTTCAAGAAGGATTCTCCCGGCTTCATTCTTGATGACCAGTTTTCCCTTCTCAATGCCCGATGCAATGGCCGGTAACAAAAATTGCTCAAAAAGGCAACGATAGACCACAGGGGTGGTCTCCGAAACAATACGTAAACCCGTCTTCTCTATAGTATCCAGCGCTGTAATGATGTGAGGTGTCAACAGATCCATTGGTTTTTTTTTAATCATGTCCTTGACCAGCAAAAAAAAAAAGAAAATCATTTTTTTTTTTACAACGATTCAATCCAACAACTATCAAGCCACGTAGAGATATAAGGATGTATCGTCCTCGGCTCGTTCCAAATACTCTTTCTCGATCAATTTTTCAATCATCGTCTTGATCATCTTGGATTCCATTGTAATCGTGGACTGTCTCATGACCTCTTGGACAAGATCCCTATGAGACATCTTTTTCCTTGCCTTCATGATACGAACGATAATCGCCTCCACATAAAATTTCCGATCTTCTTGAATTTTTTCCTGCACCTTGGGAGGATCTACCATGATTGTAGGCAGTTGGAGAGTACTTCGTTTGGAAGAGAAATCATAATTCAAAGAGAACATATCGGTCTCTCTGATTTTATGGTCGGTCATGGGATTTTTAAGAAGCAATTTATGAGAAGCAAAGACAAGGGAATGAAGGATAGGAAACAGGAGGGAAAAAGATAATCGGGTGCCTTTGGAGATTTCTTGTAAACTGATTTGTTTGTCTGGCAAAGCTCGATCCGCCATCCACAATAAAACGATTCCTTGAAGGAATCCGCAAAAAATGTCGTAGCGTCGGTTTTTACCGGCGTTATAGATTCCTTGCAGATGAAAATTGCTAAGATGATGCTGCCAGGTGATCCTACGGGTAGAATAATATTCTGTAAAAAAGGCCTCAAAGTGGGCCATGCACCGTGTCACCAAAGGGGGAAGCGGTACAGAATCATCGGGTGCCAAAAAAGAAGGCCAATGACTGCCGGTAAGGAGTCGCACCGTTCCTTCCGGGGACGGGATGTATTCGGTGGTCAGCAATTGGGTGGTATAATCGAACCTCATTCCTTCCATCCGACTCGTAAACTGATAACCAAATCGGAGTTTGAGTGAGGAGAGAAGCGTCTTTTCCCATTCCTGAGAATGTGTCCGATTCATAAATAATCGTTTGGCCATATCTCTTCGAAGCGTCTCGGCGATCACATCGGATTCGGAATGATAGCCCAACAACTCACAAAGAACATGAATCCGTGACTCGAAAACATTGCCAACGCGCATAATACGATCCAGATATTGAGTTAATCGAGACGGATTCTTATTCACAATCTGTCGCAAAATCTGATGATATGCTTGTTGAAACAAAACATGATCCCCAAGATCACGACGCATCATGACCACCATTTCCTCATGAGCCTCCAAAAACCGTTCAATATCCTCGTCCATACTGGTTTCCAACTGGAACAATGCATATTTTGTAAAATCTTGACTCATCCTTATCATCGCCTCTTCCATTCCGGCGGTATGAAATAGTCTAAAAAAGAGATGAGTCATGAAGGAATCCCGATTCTTCAATGACTCCAAAAACGCATTGTGGACGGTGGAAAAAATTTCAGAAAAATAATCTTGCAAAAGTTTACGATGCATTAGAGATCGCGCAGGAGCCAGTGTTTCTTCTTTCATGAAAATCTGGACTCGTTTTTCCTCCGCTTGAATCTCTTGATCCACCCGTATCATATACTCGCACGGTATCAACTCACGGGCATGAGTAGCAGTGTATTCCTCCAGAAAGGACCCGAGTTCTCTCAGATATTCCATTTGCAAAAAGAGATACGATGTTTTGTCTGTAGTCAGCATCGCGTCCAGACATCGTTTTATAAAGAAAATATCCTCCTCCAGCACCATCCTTTTAATATCACAACGATCCTTTATGACGAACCGATTATAAGCATGATACAGTGGATACGCCGAATAATTAAACACCGTCTCTTGAAAAATCTTGCAGGAAGATTCCTCCAGCGACAGATAATTATTGTTCCGTATGTATCCTCGGTTCAGGTACATGAGAAATCGACACATCCAATTCTGAAAGAGGATAAATATATCATAAATCCTTATCCATTCAAACATCATACTGTCAAGATCGTATTTATTCAACTCGTACGAGCATCGGTCACAAAATTCTTTCATCATGTTTCCAAACTCTTCATACAAAAAACCAGAATGGTTGTGATCCCGGTGGATGGCCATATCATAACAAATAGTGTAGATTTTCATAAACTCTTCATTCGTAAATAGCCTGCTCTGTAGCATTCTATTCGGTAGACTGAATAGACGATCCTGTAGATTAACTATTTCTAATTTGACGAGCGGCCATTCTTCCATGATATGATTTTTGGTTTTCAAGAAGAAAAAAAATCATGTTAGGGTATTTCCATTTTTTTTTTTCGAGGTAGAAAAAAAAACACAAATCGCCGAGGTATGATGGAAATTAAGGATTGTAAGGGTCTCCAATTTTTACGAACTCAAGGTCAGAAAAGTCACATGATCGATCTCCTAAATATTTCATTTAAAACCACGGATGGGGACGATATTTTATCAAGTATGGAGAATTCTCATCAATACTACATTTTGCATAAGCATAGGATCGCATCCATCTTGTCTCTCAAGGAAACTGCGCTCTCGAGAACGGGAAATTACATACCTTTTATGATCTACAATGCATGTACCCATCCTCGATTCCAGAATCGCGGATTTATGTCTAATCTTCTTGCGCACGTGGTCAAAACACTTGTCACTGACCGTCCAGGGTATCTTTTTCTGGAGGTTTTGAAAAACAATACATCGGCAATAGGTTTGTACCACAAAATGGGTTTTCGTGCCTATAAAGATTTTGGAGAAGGAGTGCTCATGCGCAAACGGATCCCTTCTCGTCGATTTTATACCGAAGAAGTGTTGTATCCACCACAGCGTTCACATCGGTAAATGGTCATCATCATCCTCGTTGTCGTCATTGTCATTGTTGTCGTCGTAAGACAATCATTGCACAAAAAAGTACATTCGGTTTCTTGTTGATGTTGTTGTCCCAAGGGAATGGATAAATTTTCTTGCATTTCCTTCACATATTCACCATATTTTTCCCAATCCATATCGATGGTCGTCTTTTTACACAAGGGGCATCGAAAATTACCCGTCTTGAGAAGCTCCTTCATACACTGTGTATGCATCCAATGACCGCACCGTGTACGATACGGTGTCTTGACCCCATAATACAATGTCTCCAGGCACACACAGCATTCCTCCCCCACATCCACCATGGCCTTGGGACATGAGTGTTCCCCTTCCGTACCCACATAACACAAATTGCATAGATCACAATGCCTGCGCTCCTCGGGTGCAAGACGATAACATATCCTACACCCCTCGCAATGATAGATAGGTCGTGGCGACCAGAGATTGCATTTCTCGCAAAAATAAGAAGCAAATTCAATCCCACAACCTGTACAGCCATTGGATCGTGGCTGTGGACCCTCTCCACAAGCCGTACAGCGCACCTCCTGGATAGCATAACGATCAATAGAATGAGTCTGCACCCTGACATCATGACAGATACGACACGCGTGATATTCCTTGCAACAGGGCGCCAAAATCTCACAATGGATTCCCTCGTAATGCTCACACATATTTTTTTATATATCTTTCTTTCCACTCTTCATTTTAAATCTGTTCAATGCATTATGATCTGATGACCCGCACTGTGGTTGTTGCCCATGAGCTGACGTTGTGGCATGATGACCACGAGATTATCATGGACCATCTTCTTGAAAAATTTCTTTTCCTCGTCCGTCAAAAACGTTTCCTGTAACTTCTGAAAAATCTTTGAAATCTTTTCTTGTTTCTGTCCCTGACTCAGAGATGCATCCTTCATGATCGCCTCTCGCTCCGCAAAAAACTTTTGCCCGGTAACTGTCATGATCCGCTGTCTTTCTTTGGCACCATTCTCTATAATCTTCTTCTGTTCCTTGATCGTACTATCATTCATAATGACCTTAATCTTATCCTCCAACTTTTTCATGGCATCTTCTACATCCTTGCGTTCCTTCTTGGTACCATCCTCCAATGTCTTGTTGATCATCGTCACGCCCTTTTGGACAATCATACCTTGTTCCTTGAATTGTTTTCCCAGAGAGTCGTAATTAGAATACGCCGTAGGAAGAGTCGTCAGTGTCTGTTTCATGAAAAAAATGGGTTTTTTTTTTGTTTCCAAGAAAAAAAAAAAGTTTTTTTCCAAAATTATGAATCGGGCCTCAGCAGACCCTGCACCTGACTGACCGTATCTTGCCATGAAGTCACACGGCGTCCTTGAACCCGCGGATCGTGGTAAATCTCATAATCATTCCCTCCCTTCTCTGTTTTGTCTCCAAAGAAATAAACGGTATCGAATTCGTCAAGGGGAAGGTGTTCCAAACAAAAGGTTTTATTGAGCCCACGAGGAAAGACATCAAAACTAATCTGTCCTCCGATGCCATATTCCACGGGCATTTCCGATTCCGGGAATTCTTCCTTGAGGTTCATAATCATGGTCTCGCGGATACGATGCTCTTGATCATAAATCTCAAAATCATCTCTCTGTTCTTGAGAACAGTTTCTTCCCACGGGAGAAATGTTGAGCATAGACTTGCGATATTCGATAAAAGTACCGGTCTTGACAGGAAGCTCAAGGGTGCAGAGATACAATAGCACATAATTAATAAAACGATTGAGGGTCGATGGAGAGATGAAATGGGTCAGGGAATACTCATGGCGAAGGACGCCTTTATGATAAAAGACGAGACCGTTTTCAGAAAAGGCGTACTCAAAAAGATCCGTCATTTCCTTTTCTCCCAATTGTTCTTGTGCCTTGATCCGATCGGATCCACCAACGATACCAAGAGTCACTCCAGGTACCGATTTCCAGGATTGAAGATGTTGTAGCATCTCGGGGTCAATCCTTTTGCGAGGATCGGTAAGAGTGCCATCAATATCAAAGAGAAGCAGGATCATTTTATTATAAGAAATAAGAATAAAAAAAAATAATTATATTGAACATAAGTAAAATGAACATTGTTCTTACCTGTCTTGTCAATTTCCAGCCTTATATTCTTGACAACATCCGGCAGTTGCATCGTCTGGGACATGACCAGGAAAATATTTTTATATTGTGTAACCAATTTATGGTTCCACAATTTGGTACTGTGAAAGAGTACATTACCATAATCGAGGTGGAAGAGTTGGAGGGACAAGAAGATGAATTTCGATATGACGATCGTTCGGGTTTGGACAATGGATTTCGCGGTGGTTTCTGGAAATTAACGTCGTCGAGGTTTTTTGTGATTCACCGCTTTATGAAGAAATACAATGTCCGTGACGTCCTCCATTTGGAAAATGACGTGGTCATGTATTACCACGGCAACGAGCTAATGTCCTATCTGAATCCTACACGGATGTATCTGCCGTTTGATAATTATGAACGAAATATCGCCAGTATCGTCTATATTCCTGACGCCAATGTCCTTGGTGGCGTCCTACGACACTATGATATGGGCAAGAACGATATGTATAATTTTTCATCCATTGCCAAGAAAACCAACCTCATTGATCATTTTCCCATTTTTGGTTTGTGATCTTCTTCTTATTTTGGTTTTGGTTTTGGTTTTGGCTTCTTGCTCAATTCTTGCAAAATCGTATTTACTATAGTCCTATTGATATCTGAGGGATATTTCCAAAATTGGTAAGGATAACGTTGTTTCATACGCCCTGTGATGTCTCGATAAATTGTTAGTAACCAGAATCCTTTATCATGTAGACAGGTGTCTATGTGGTCAAAGATTTCCCTTACTGTTTTACCATAATTATCTTTTAAATCATAAATTTTTTGTCTTTCCACCGGAGATAATTCGTCCAAAACATTGGTGATATAATTAGACATGGCGACTTCACCAATTCGTGCATCTTTTTGTCCCCTTTTTAAAAATAATAATAGAAAGCCTAATTTTCCAAGCAAATCAATAGCTTTGAAAAATTCTTCTCTCAACATTTGGTCCGGCTTTTTCGGCTTTTGGTCCGGCTTTTTCGGCTTTTGGTCCGGCAATCCCATTTTCAATCTTAGTTGCTTCACGTTTTGACGATCAAGATGCGGATGATTAAGAAAAATTTCTTTGGCTTCGTCATCATTCCATATTTTTTGACCAGAACGTCCCAGTGGATCTAAATCTCCATACGGTGAGGACATGAGATAATCTAATAACTCATCAATAGAATGACAATAACGATAAGGAGTAATAAAAAGCTTTCTTGGATCCAAATTCAAGATAGGTTCATCCATCACCATCGTCTTGGCGTTTTTACATCGCATCAATTCTCGTAATAAATTTTCCACATATAATTCTTTGTTCATACCGTTTGGAAATTTACCATATCGATTCGTGAAGAACAAAATGCGTTTGATATCTTCAATCGTCAAGGAGCGGTATATATCTTTAATTTTTTCGATATGAGATTCTATCGCCTGCGACACCGGAATATACGTGTCTTTGTTGATTTTGATGTTCAGATCCGGACAGATTTCCTTGAGAAGGCGTTCTATGTACGTATAACTCTTGCTTCGAACCGCATCCAACAACTGAAATTTTTTGGCTAAAACTGTAGACATTTCTTTTTTAATCCCATAAAATAAAATAAAAAACAAATGGGAAGATTACAACAGATGAGAAAGGTGCGTGCCGAGGTCGCAAACACAGAGCCATGGAAAAAAATCAAGGCCGTTCCACGTACCGGTCTTGAGGAGATGTTTGTGACCGGAGAAAAAATCCAATCCATCTGTACCGTCTATTTGACCAACAGCAATTCCATCCCCAATCCGTATTTTGGTAACGAGCCCTCGAAATTTATGAATGTGAGTTTTATTCCTACTCCCTCGTACGACAATCCACGCCTCGTCTTTTGTTTCACGCACTGCATCCCCGATCTTGCTCTTCGCATCCATCTCTTTCAAAATGATTTTGTACTCGTGTCCCACAATTCCGACCATGAGATTCATGAAAATGAGACTTCCCGAAAAATCCTGCAATGCTCTCGTCTTTTACATTGGTATTCTCAGAATGTCTGTATGGAACATCCCCGTTTGTCCGTCGTGCCCATTGGACTCGCCAATTCCCAATGGTCACACGGAAATACCGCGCCTTTCTTGCCTCTCCTACACAACCCTCCTCAAAAGACCCGTCAAATCTATTTTAATTTTGGTATTGGTACTAATCCAAGTAAACGACAGCCTTGTCATGATATCTTGAGGAGCCAGAAAAACCTGGAATGGTTGCCACACATCGATCCCACGGCGAATTTGAAACGCCTTGCCGAGAGCGAGTTCTGTATTTGTCCCGAGGGTAATGGCGTGGATACGCATCGACTTTGGGAGGCCCTGTACTTACAAGTCGTGCCCATTGTTCTCCGAACGCCATTTACGGAAGCCCTTCAGCGACAGTTTCCCATGATGCCCATCGTAATGCTGGACAGGTGGGAAGAGTTGGATCCCGAAGCGCTGGATGTTTCCATGTATGAGTTTGATTCTTTTCTTCCCATCATCGATGTTTTAGAAATACAGAGATCCATGATTGAAAATTGATTTCAAAAAAATAAAAAAATAAAAAATAAAAATTCCAACATAAAAAATGTATTTGCAATTCTTTCTATTTTCGTTTCTGATTGTAATTACCATCTTTCTCATTTTACTATTGGTAAAAATACAAAACAGGACAACGATCACAACGATAGAAGAATATGAATGCTCCAGTGACTCTGATTGTACCGCGGATAGTAACGGAAAATGTACCAAAAATAAGTGCGTCTATACTTCTGAATAAACGACTCCTAAAAAAGAACCGTATCGGACGACACCTCCAAAAAAAAAAAGTCTTTTGATAATTTTAAATTTTTTTTTTTAAAATCCAAACACTTTCTATTTTTAATTTTTTGTCAAGAATCATTTCAACACCCAGCCACTCCTATCTCTTCTTTTCCTGCCTATTAGGTAGTCCTTTCCATGAAAAACATGTTTTTTTGGTAAACAATCCCCCAAAAAAAAAAAACTTTTAAATATTTTAACTATTTTTTAAAAATCGAAAACATTTTCTATTTTTTGAAATTTGGTTTCTGTCGTCAGGAGATGGTTACTACCAGATGCCTGTTGGAGTCAAGAAGAGGATGACATTTTAATTCTTTTTTTTTCCCAGAAAGAATAAAAAAATGCAAGTCAAAGATCATGATATTATTATTGTCGGAGGAGGGATTAGTGGACTTTTTCTTGCCTATCGTCTTCTGATGGAAGATCCCAAGATTCGTCTTCTTATCATTGAAAAGGGTAAGGAAATGGGTGGAAAACTACAGACAGAATATTCCACGTCCTCTAACAACGAGATGAAAACGGTTCTGTATGAAAAAGGTCCGTGGAGGATCAGTACTTCGCACACCCATATGATCCGGCTCTGTCACAATCTCGGTGTCCCACTGCATCCTTTTCCTGAAAACATTGTCGATGGATATTACGATGTGAATACCAAACGGTATTCCTGTTCGGCACCCGCAACCCAAAATCCTACGAACCCCGGACTGTCGGCTTATGATGAGCTTATTTTGCATCGTAATCGATCTTTCGCACGAGATAAAGAAGACAGGACTGGATATCCCGATATCCTGGACATGACGAGCGTGATCGATGTCTATGAGGCCCAGAATCCTTCGTCGTATCTATGTTTAATGACGGGATTTTCGGGACTCATCCAGGCTCTTGTGGACACGCTGAAAGCATTAGAAAATCGATGCTCATTTCTCAAGGAGGCGTTGGTTACCGACGTTGTTTATGACAACAAGAAGAAGCATTATCGTCTCTCTATCCAGAAAAGAGAAGGATCGAATGAATTTCATGAGAGGACAGAAATCGCACCACGTGTGGTACTGGCGTGTCCACCTTCGTCTTTCCAAGACTGGAGCATCGCGGATTATATGAGACCACTTCTGGCAAGCGTGCGTCCGGTCTCTCTTCATCATATCTATGCCATGTCGCCACAGCGACCTTTGCTTTATAATAATAATATTGATAATTTTCACATCAATACCAACAGTGCTCTATGTCAGATCATCAGCAGTCCATACCCGACAGCACCCTCCAACCACTGGTTCATGATTTCTTATTCAAGCGGTCGTATCGCGGATTTTTGGGAACGATTGTGTATAGCTCATCCGTTGAAATTTAGAGAGAAGATTCGTAAGGAGGCCTCGACATTTCTTGGAAAGACACAGACACGCGCGCTTCAGCAAATCAAGAATTATTATTGGAAGGAGGCCATTCATGAATGGACACCTTCTTTTGGTATGGATATGAAACGCATGTACCGCTTGGCCATGATCCCTGATCCCATTCATCTCCCGGATCTCTTTATTATCGGAGAGGCCTTTTCTCCACTCCAGGGATGGTGTGAGGGTGCATTGGAAACCGTAGAAAATTTGCTTGCGGAAATAGTACACCCTTCTCCACCCGTTATAGAAGCGTTGCCAATCCAGCATGTGATTTACCGATCACGGGTATTGGATGTGCATCGATGGATGTCTCGTCACCCGGGAGGCGCCCAGGCCCTCGAAAATCATTTAGGAGAAGATATCACTCAACTTTGGGATTCCATCCACAACACCCTCCAAAGCAAGGCAATGATTGCAGCACTCCAAGTGGGATGGCAACACTCCCCCACCACCATGATAAAATTGATTTAAGAAGGATGAAAATCTTAATAAAAAGAAAGACCCACCGATAGCTCAATTGGCAGAGCTCCCGACTGTAGAGGTAAAAACAAAGCAATCATCGGGCGGTCGTGTGTTCGATTCACACTCGGTGGATTATTTTGATTCTGCAATCAAAATAATAATCAAGGTAGTGCGCCAGTGGAAATAAAAATCGTCTTCTTTCTTTATGGATGTCGATAAACCCGATTGAAAAACCATAAAAAAAAAATTTAAAAATAGAATAAATGCCCTCCTTTTTAGCCAAAAAACTGCAGTTGTTGGATGCGGTTCGACAAAAAAATTTTCGCCAAGTAGAGGCTCTTCTCAAGGAAATCTGTCCGGAATTGCAAATGAAAATAAACCGAGACACGTTCCTTCAAGTGTCGCGGGCAGTAGAATCTCATATCGATACCATCAAAAAAAAATACCGCTCACTGACCATCAATGATATCAAACGCATTTTACAAACTACGGGCTTTATTCCTAATTGGCGATATAGGAAAGAAGATTATGTAGACTGCTTATTGAGAGAATTGTCTCGTTGCAAGAACCAGGAGACCATGGTGATGGGGGAGCCGATCATGAAATTGGATCCGAAGAAGCTTTACATTACTCCTTCTCGATATTGTCATTGTATTGATGATTTACTGGAATATCTAAAGTCTTCTCCGTATGGGAATACAGATCCACTGGGACGCCACAATCAAAGTATATGGACAAGTAACTCGGAAAAAAAAGTGTTTTTGGAACATCCTTATCTTCCTGAAGCAGATCTGAAAGAATTAAAATTGAAAATAGTCAGTGAAAGAACGGGACAACCGTGTTCCAAGGAGTTTTTCGAAGCCATCCTAAAACTTGAAAAATTAGCGATTCTAATACTGGATCTACCCAGCGGTCAAGACAACGCGCGAAATGCTGAATTGGCCATGTCGGAATACATCACCACTGTTCTGGACGCATTAACTCAAGAAGATAAAGATAAAATATATAATTCAAAAACTCCCTATGGAAGAACGGTGAGACAAATCTTTGACTATCAAGATATATGTCTACATGTAAAAGCTTATGCATTAAGAGAAATTTGCAAACACATTTTAGGACTCGTTAGACAATTACAACTTTAACAAATTTTTTGATTGAGTTCTGTCACAAGAAACAAACAATTCATGTAAAACCAGGGGGAGGTGGAGGAATCCTAAAATCAATGTAGACACTATTTCTGGCCTTGGTAAGATAAAGAGGCATAATCTTGGACCCGCGGAACTCGGTATAAAGATGAAGACGTATACTCCATTTTTCGTTGACCACGACGTCAAAGGTGATATGATGGAGGGTTTCGTTGTTGCTGGTGTGTAGTGGATAGATGATGACAAATTTATCACGTTCATGGAGATACATGTTACGGAGCGTCAAATATTCTAATTGGGTGTCCACGGTAGATCTCATATTCATTGTGAAGATGTAATCCATGACTTTAGTTGAAATCCCCATATTGTCAAATTCCATGAAAGTTTCTTGTTCTTGTGATTCCTGTTTAAAAAGCGTGAAAGTAGTAATAGTAGTGAAAAAAATTAGGGAGGGGGGAAGAAATAGTGAATAATCCATAAACGTCTCTCTTTCTGAGAGGGATATCTGCCCCGTCGGCTTCAGTTTTTTTCTCTACACAGTAGATGGTGATGATGGTGTGATAATAAAGACATTGACCGCGTTTTCCGTGTTGGGAACACACGGTAGACCAAGATTAGGCGCTGCCAGTCCGGCATCCAATAGATTGATATAGAAATAGATGAAACTCATTTCTATCGTTTCTCAAGAAAGAAAAATCTGTTTTCTTTCTTTATTCGAGTCTATAATATTAAATTTCTAATAATTTTTTTTTTGGTTGCTTAAAAAAAAAAATAAATCATAAATAATGACACTACCATCTTTTAACAAACCACGTTTTATCAAGGACGTGAAAGCAAAAATATTGCGTAACGACCGAACGGTCATCCAGGACATGGAAATGGAAATGGAAAATGTAGAGCAACAAGATCTCTTGGACATTATTAATTACGCCTTGGAAAATAACAAAATCCCCATCGCCTATACTATCTTTGATTTGGGTTATCTAAGACCGAATACCTTTCTGTTAAAAGATTGTGTGCTGGGCCCACAACCCTGTAATCTCCTGACCCTTGTACGCCACTATCCTGGATTTGTAGATCGTATATTACAAACGAATGAGAATTTTGCGTTGGAGTTGAATGACCGAGGAAGGAGTTCCTTGTTTTACACGATCACCGACGGTTCCATGGATGCGGTCCTCCATAATGTAAGAATCATCAAGAAAAAAAAAAATCAATATCTCTTTCATCAAGACCATAAGGGTAATACGATTCTCTTTTTTTGGGCATTGAGGAAATCGTCCATGAATGATTTATTTGATATTTTGCATTATATTCTTTCCGGACTCTCCCCTGAAGAAAAAGTGGAATTAATAGAATCGTTAAATAGCAATCAAAATTCGGCGCTCGACATTGCGAATGAGGTAGGAAACCGTGACGCCATTATCGTTCTTTCTTTTTTCCTCAATCAGGCTCGTCGAGAAAAAGGAGATATCCCTGTGGGAGAAGAGAGAAAATGGCAGAATGGTATTGGAGGAATGGATGCAATCCAACGTGCACGACTTCGATCGGCGTGGGAAAGAAAACATGTGCAACATTTCGGCGGGGGTATGGAAGAATCCAAAGAGAAGGAGTTTATTACGACCACACAAATTAGAAGAAGATTTCCTGAATTTTTTTAGTTCTTCTACAATGGAATGACATAAAGCGAATGAGAAGACTGATGGTCTTCCCATGGTATCTTGACCGTCATCGTTTTATGACTATGGATGGAGCGAGCAGGAATTAAAAAACGCCAAGGCATGGTCGGAAGAAGATGACACGCTTCACATAAATCATAGTCTGCACATTCTTGACATCGATAACGTGTTCCCGTAAAATTATACGTACCGCATCGATCACATGCATACCCGATATGAGGTCGTTGTAACAAACAACGTAAGAACATGGTCTTATTGAGGTGGAATTCCTGGTAAAAATTACGGATACGCCAATCCACGTAAATCTTGGATGCCGTGCAAAAAATTTCATCCATAGAGACCTGTTGATAACGAAGGATGATTCTGTCATATAAATCATTCAAAGCAAGAAATACCCTGTCGTGATACGTTTGATAGATTTTTCTCAGGGTCTCGAGTTGTTCTTCACCGCGATCCCGATTCAATAGAAGGATGACTTTGGTTTGGGGTTGGGGTTGTGATGCCTCATCATGTTCTTTCCACGGTTGCAAATATTTCTCTTCAATGACCGTGCAAGTTGCATTTTGGAGTAAAGAGATCAGGTCATTTCGTCCCAAACGGTCCACCCAGCGCACGCTACCATCCTCTTGGATACGCTTGACAAAATAGATGTTAGAACTCTCCTGACTTCCATAACGACGATCGGCCCACAAAAGGACTTCTCCGCGTTCATTGGTATACTCCATCAGCTTGGTGAGTGGCTGTCGTTCTTCTTTCGATGTGAAACGCTGGATGGGAAGAATGCCTTCACCTTCACGGTAATCGCACAACCAAAAGTAGAGGGGATCCTTTCCAGCAACAGTGGCAAAAAAAGTATTTTTTTGCCGTAAGGAGAACAACGTTTCTCCACCCATCATCATGGTTTGGAAACCAGGGGTGTCCATATCCATCATACCACGACCCTGTCTTTCTCTCAAAGAATTTTCTTCTATTATTCTCAAACGTATCCACACGATGGATAAATAGATGTGCAAAGAAATTTTTCCATCTTTTCTCACAAAACCAGACTCGGGTGTTATCTCGGATCGTTTGATCAATCGATGGGTTCCCCAATTAGAAGAGAGAGATGTGAAATGATGAGACGGACAATTCCATTGTCGGGGTGCTCCTTTGTCTGGATCTCGATCAATCATGATATTGAATTCCAACGTAATTTTATTATCCGTTTCCAAATAGACCGACACAAACGGTCCATCGACGAAACTCATGTTTGGATTTCCAAAAGGATCAATAATCATTCTTATTTTTGTCGCCGTTGTCGTCGTATCCAAGGGTTTCCATGGCGTGAAAATCCGAGATCCCGAGTTCTCCCAATCCAAATCAAAATCTATAGTCATCTTCTCTTCTTTCCGATTACGATCACGAATCATGGCCCTCCAATCGTACAGATACGAAGATAAGGTAGAGCAACGTGGATACAAAACAAGCGCTGCCTGTTTCCAATACGCGTCACGATCTACCACCTCCAGAAAGGTCCGAGATAAAAAAGTCGATGTCGTCAACATCTCGGCATCCATAAAGGAAACGATCTTTCCAAGAATCTCTACAGGAAAATCATTCATAAATTAAAAAATAGTTGTTCCGTTCAGTGTTATGTGTATATTTTTTTTTCCTTATAAAAAAATATTTTCAATCGCTTATCGTCATTTAATTTTTATTGATTTAAAAAAAACAATAGAGAATATGAAAAAAATGAATTTGGTATTTTATACGTGCTTTTATGGAACCAATAATAATGTTGCATGTAGGATTCCAGAAATCCCTTCGCTAAAATATAAATGCTACTATTTTACAAATAATAGGAGAATTATCGAACAGCTGAAAAATACAAACTGGATAGGGGTCTATGATGACAAGCCTTTGACCGATGACCTGATAGAAAGTTGTATGCTTAGCAAGCATGTAAAAGTTGTTCCTCATGAATACTCTGAATTGAAAGATTATGATTATTTATGTTATTTAGATAGTAAATTAGAAAAAGTAAGCGAGGAATTCGTGGAACATTTCATTCATAAATATTTTGTCAAACAGAATTATGCGTTATTATTAAGAGAACACTGGTTTATTCATAATAATGTCTGGAGTGAATTTAACGCAAGTATGACTCAATGTAGATATGCGTTAGAAAAAGAAAAGTATATAAATTATATTAACAATCAGGTAAAGAATGGTTTAAGTGAATTAACCGAACATCATTGTGCGTCTGGATTTATGATACGAAATATGAAACACGAAAAAATAAAAGAATTGAATAACACTTGGTATCGTCATATACAAGAATGTGGCATTCAATGCCAAATATCCTTTTTCTTTGTGAAACAATTATTTTCTGATTGTATCTATCCGTTTACTGAAATCCCGTTTGTTTAGTATCCGGGTGTGGCGCGGTTTCCCATAAGTCTCTCAAGAATTCATCCATGTGGGGTTTTTGACCGAGAAGCGAAGTGTTGGTGATGGCTTCCATTGTCGCATCACAAACCCTTTTTCATTTAGGTTTTCTTTCTTTAAGCGGGTTATTAGGGTGGTTTAATCAACACAAAATTTCAAAACAAGCTACATAAAAAAAATCTAAAGTCCTGAAATGGTCATCGGGGAGATGTTGGACTTGAAGCACGCGTTGATCTCACTAATGTTCTCATTGACAAACTTCTCCGCCTCCTTAAGACGGTCAAAGAACTGAGGGAACGTGAGGCGTCGATTGGCCAGATCCGACAGCAGCTGTTCCGAGACCATGCTCAGGGTCTCATAGACGTCCAGCAGGCGCACATCCTTCTGGCGCTGAATCTCGCGGGCGATGAGCTTCTTCTTGTAAACGGTGTCGTCCATCTTGTTGCGCAGATACGAGATGCGCAGATCCGTGTTGTTCTGGTTGACTCTGTTACGCGAGCTCTCCACCTCATGATGCGCTGTATGGTTGAGGAACTGATGGACCCTACGGAACTTGTCACCAAGACCCGCAATGGAAGGCGTGTTGTCCCGCACCAGGTTGCTGAAATGCCAGTAGTTCCACACGGCACGACGGTTGCATGGATCCTGTTGCTGTCGCTGTTGAAGGTTCTCCAACCCGATGCGTGCCGCCCACTCGTAGTAATGCGGATTGTGCACAGGTCCCGTCTCAATCTTGCCCGTATTCCAATTCCAAGCCTTGTGGCACCCGATGCAAAACATCTGAGCACAACCTTCTGTCCTCTGCGTCCTCGTCCCACAGCTGGGACACGGCTTGGAAGACGATCGGATCAGATCCCAGGTCTGAAGATCGTCCTCGCGACATTCGTGAGCAGGCTGACCTCCCTCCTCTTCCTCCTCGGTCTTGGGAGGGACTATGACGTTGCAACGAAGACAGGTACTCTTGGTACAGAGGATGCAGTGCCCCTTGTTGTCGAGAAAGCCCTTGCAGTTGGCTGTCGCGCACTGACGGATGCTAAACGTGGTCGATCGGACAGCACCGCCCGCAGCCGCACCCCCACCTCCAGCCTCGAGGGCCTCGACGGGCTCATTGGGATGAGCCAGGCGGTACAGGATGGCATTATGACGTCTCTGGATCTGCACCTTGCGCTGGCGAAGGGCCATCTCCTCCTCGGCAATCTTGGTCAGCTCTTCCACCAACCCCTCCTTCTCCACCTCCAGCGCCACCATAGGCATCGTCTCGGGAAAGAAGGATTGCTCGCGACGAAAGAGGAGGTCAGAGCGCGTCGACTTCCACTGCGACGTCATGTAGTTGCGCGGCATCGTCTTGTTGACATAAAAGAGGTCCCAGGCGTGCTGGCAATGCATGCAGTGGGGGTCGTTGATGGTCGTATCGAAATACTTCTTGACACATTCCATGCACACCTTCTCCTCACAACGACCACAGTCCACCATCTTGCGCGAGGTCTTGTTGAACGGCGAGACACAGATGGAACACTCGGTGGGCACGGCTACAGCTACGGCGGGCGCAGGAGCCACGACGGTGTTAGAAGCAGAAGCGGTCGCCATGTTGATGTTGATTCGGTTGGGTTGGATCTGTTTATTCATATTGGGTGGAAATAAAAAGAAGTTAGTCTATTAATCTTGTGTGTTCAAGTCATCTCATCCACTGGCTGGGGAAAAAGGGGTCCCCGGGCTTCAGTTTTTTTTTTATCAAAGCATGGCATCATTTTATAATAACACATGTTAGTGAGACAAAAATAATTTGATCCGAATTATTTTTTTTATGCGATGATAAGAATGATTTGTTTTGTCAAAACGTAATGATCTGAACCGCCACGGGGCATTCCGGGATATTCCCGTAAAAACTGCTAAACACATTATTCCGCGTCGGATCGTAGCGGTACAAGAAATTCTTGCCGAAAATATTCCGTTTCCTGTCCGAATACGAAAGCTTGGGTTCCAGACGATCATACTCGTCTTTAAAGGCCTTGAGATTCATCACCGGAAGGATGACCACCCCTTCCCACTCTTTTCGTTTTCCCGTGATATCAATTTCGAAATTATCCGGGAAATAATGACCCAAGACCGATCGAGAATCCATCAGCTGGGATAACGGTTCGGGGACCAGGTTTTTACTGCTCTGTGGCAAGACCATCAACAACTGCAGGAATTGTGGAATCGGGTCATTCAATCGGAATCTCGGAAGCCGATACTGATTGTTGTTCATGTACGGAAAAAAATCTGTAAGAAAGGGTCCATACGAAAAAGGAAAAAACCAGGTCCAATCCGGTATCCCATTCTTGTAATAATTGAGGATCCATGACATCCCGTGTAGGTATTCTTCTACTACCGTGTTGACGGCCGTGCGAGGAGGATACTTGGCGGCATAATAATCCTTCTTGTATCCCTCCAGATCAATCACATGTTTATCGTCCACCAGCTTCATGTGTTTAACGACCAGCGGGTCGGGAAAGAAGGAGTGCTGTGAATTGTATTTTTTTTCCAGCATTTCCTTCTCCACCGCACCAAATTCTTGGATGAATCTTGAAAACGATTCCCGATTGAGTCCCAACAAAGGAGTGGCGGTTGTTGTCGTGGTGGTCGTGGTAGTAGTGGCAGTGGCGTTGCTCGTCACAGACGTCTTCATCTCATGCGTCAGATGACCATATACCTTTCCAATCTGTCGATAGATGGTCAGGATAATATCGATCGCGCCGTCGAGGATGGTAATGGTCGGTATCGTCGGAAGAAAATCATTACCGACAAAGAAACTCAGCAGAATAAAATCATTCAGGGCACAGTGTTTGTCAAACAACGGCTCGTCCGGTGACATGTAGTCTCGATCCCACCGCATGATCTTGAGCAATTCCTCGCGGAATCGTCGCACATTGACATACTCGATGAATCCCTGCTCGGGCTCTCTTGCAATAATCACATTCTCATGCGGTAAAAGAATACCCAGCATCATCAGATCCGCATCCAGACCATAGATACAGACATGTTCCTTGATTCCCACACATCCTTTTAAATACTGCATGACCTTGTGCTCACCCTCTCCCGAGACCTTTTCATTGGAAAAAATCACGTCCAGCGTCTGCCATTCTGGATTCAATGTGATCATCGTCCGTATATACCAATCAATGTATTTGGTCAGATGATCCATGATTTTGGTTCCCGGGGTAAAGGCGTTGGGATCAAAATAGACGTCCTTGACTGTGGCGCCCGTCTTGAACCGACGCTGGCGTTGTTGATTCATCTTACCCAGACCGGCGACACCATCTACACACAAGACAATCTTCTGTCGAGGCCGTATCGCATTTCGCAGATATTCAATCTTTTCACAGACATCCCGAAAGAGGGTAAGATTGGTCTTGGGTAACAACTGGATCTTGGAATGATACAACAAATGCGCGCTGACATTGCCATATCGATAGATACGCTGTGCACACATGTGAAAAAGCCCATTCAAATCAATCGCCAGCACATCCACCCCGTTGTTTGATTCTACTACACAAGAAGAAAATTTGTTCTTGTACCATAAATAAAAATGCTTGACACCCATAATCTCTCTTGTTTTTTTGGTTGTTGTTGATTAAAATAAACAATATCATTAAATTATGAAGAATTCATTTTTTTTTTAATTTTTCTTTAAATAATAAAAAATGTCTGTGTATCCAACCTATTATCTTTCCGAGACTTCCAGTACGGTTCGTCCTTGTAATGATGCCACTCTCCGATTCCATGAGACCCCTCAATGTACTCCCACGTACAACGTGGTACTTTGTTACAATGGGATGACCATGGTGGGTGTGGGAACCCTTAATCCAGGTGCCGTTCCTATCATCAACATCCAATTTAATACGACCAATGCTACGGTGACACTAAGTGCCGATTATATCAGCGGAACGTTACAGATTTTACAACCCGCGTGGCAGGATCCCAAGACGGTCACCAATCTTTTCTTGAATGCGCTCCTGACATATACCTGATGATAAATTTACTTTCTTTCTTTGTGTGAATTATTAATAAAAATCATCCTCCTCTTCTTCCCAATTTTCATATAAATTGGGCTGTTGGTTAACAATGGTGCTCACAAGATCAAAATCATCAAAGGGTAGGCGTGGCTTTCTGCCATGAACGCGTTGCCAACGGCGCTCTAAATGGACGTGTGCCTCATACGACTCCTCGGTCCTGTAAAAAGAGGAATTGTCGGCTTGGAGAAGGTTGCTGTTGTAGCGGAAGACCGTGCGCCACTTGGGGATGCAATGCGCCTCGTACCACACCTGACGCATGCGGATCTGATGGTACACCTTGTTAAACTTCTCCCTCTTGGTCGGATCAAACTCGTAAATCTTGCAGATCAGCTCGAGAGGCAGTTGATCAAAAAACATCCTTTTCTGGTTCTGGTTTAAATCTGTTGTCTTTATGATTTTTAGAGAAATAGAGTTGGAAATTTTAGTCGTGGTGAGTCCATGGAATAGGAATCATCATCATTATCGTTCATGCCCTCTCAGGAAAAAGAGATCCTGGGGCTTCAGTTTTTTTTTCTCCGATTGGTCTATCAAGACGTCAACTCCTCGATTGTTGTAGGCTCCTCATCCAGACGACCTTCTTTGATCTGTGTAATTTTTTCTTCCGATTCCCGCAACTCGTTCAATTCCTTCGTTAATTCTTGATCCAAGATCTCTTCATCAATATCTGGTGACTCCTCCTCTTCTTCTTCCTGAATAGGAGATCTCGAGCCCATAGATGGCCCCACCGAGCTCGACATAGAATTCAACACCCCCAAAAGACCACTCACCATTGGCCCCATACTCATCAGAGGATTATTCGGCATCGGTGCAGGTGGTGATGGTGGTGGTGGTGGCGCAACCGCCTGTTGTTGCGGGGACGGTAAAAAACAAACTCCTCCCGAACAGTTTTGTCCTCCTCCACCACCGCTACTACTGCCAAAAGAAGGCACGTTACGAATATGGTTGTTCGCCGTCACCACTGGCGTTGGCGTCTCAGGTACCGAGGCGTACACCGACGGTCCTACCAGATGACGGAACAACTTGTCATGTCTTTCCAAGACCCGCTGTTGTTCCAAGATCTGATGTTGCAGTGACTCAATTGCCATCATATGATACTGCAACTTTCGATTAAAATAATAATAGACAGCCAGAAGAATGATGACAAAAGCAACGCATTGTATCACAAAGAGTGTCGAGGTTTCCATTTTTATTTCGATTGAAATACTGCTTAAATGAATTTATTTTCTTTTTTTCTGCAATTCTTTCAAGGTGGCAATCTGCGGATAGAGTAGAAGAGACACACTGATAAAAATAAAATTTACTGTATCTTCTCCAAGTACTCTTGTTCAAGTCCCAAGAATCGTAAAAAAGGGATCAGGGGCTCATAAAATTGCTTGTATTTTCCCATCTCGCACTTATTTCCTAACAACAGATAATACATGCAATGGGGCATTTCTTGATAATTGATCCGCTCGACCCGCGCCTGATCTAAAAAATCAGACGTCAGATCTACACAATCCACTCTTTTTTCAGGAGACACCTCATACTCCAAATGACGCGTCTCACTCGGGAGTTTGGTTGACAATAAACTCTTGAGAAACCCAAACTTGAGAAAATGGATTCGCGGAAAATAAAACCCCATGTAATCAAGACGCAGCAACAACATGTCCTCATCGGGCTTCACATAGACCGGTATATGCGCCACCTGAAAATATTGGTTGGAAAACGTAATCCACTGTTGTATCATAATTTTTAAATTTTTATACCTCGTTTCTTAAATCGATTTAAAGATCGGAGATTCGATGTTTAAAAATGATTGTGAGTCCAGAAGACGTCCCTATGGACGAATTATTAGCCCAATTTAAGCAGTTGGAGAACAAATCGGGCGCTGCGGGGGGTGCCATGGGTATTCCATCTCCTGCGTCCTTCTCGTCGTCTCCCTCTGTCGCAGCACGCGCTTCAACTCTGGTGGGAAGCACGTTTTCCAATTATGGTATCTACATTGTCTTTTTTCTCTATGTCTTGGTCATGGTCATCATTCTTCAACCGTCCTATCTTTATTCTAAAGACGAAGAGACACAACAACATCGTTTCGTCTGGAAACGTTTCTTGATCGTTCTTGTCATCGCCTATGTCGTCCTCCTCGCCGCCTATCTCGGCCTGCAATTTTATCTAAAGAAAAAAATGTGAGCTGGAAAGAAACGAAAACGAAATGATAACGACAACGACGCCGACACCCTTGATGGAAAAAGGCGTTCCTCTTTGGGAATCGTGGACGCTTCTTCAAGAGCCAAGGGCGATCTCGGACCCCGAAAAGGCAATGATCTCCAGGCTGAATCATACCCGTATCCGTCGTGTACAAAAGTATATCTGTCCCGTCAATCCCTACGATAACACACGCGACGATTTCTTATGCTATGTGTATTGGATCGCGGAGCATCGTGTTCTCATTCGCATTCTCAGAATGGATGAAGAGGGTGGATGGACACAGCCGTTGAGGCTGCGCCTGGATGAGTCGGGAGAGATCCTGGACATTGGTCCTTCGGACACCAATTCTCTGGATGTGGAAAAAGAAACGGTTACCGTGGTGACGCCGCGTCCTCTACCACCGGAAAGAAAGATACCCAGACTCATCATGCAGACCGGATACATGGTCAAGGACAATACACGTGCATGGAATACGACGCGCAGTTTTCTTTGTGCCAATCCCGGATACCGGTATGTCTTTTACGACAATCATGATTGTCTCCAATTCATGCGCGAGCATTTTCCAGATTACGTCAAAGATTATCTAAGACTGCGACCTGGCGCCTTCCGCGCCGATCTCTTTCGTTATTGCTTTCTCTCTATCCACGGCGGATGCTATTTTGATCACAAGCTCATCTGTCGTACACCCATCGATAACATCCTTCGCGACGACGATGAATTGGTACTGTGTGCCGACTGGGATTATATCTATGATCCCGATTCGCTGGGCGATCTTTACAATGCCGTGATCATGGTCAGGCCTCAGCATCCACTCATGAAAACCGCCATCGAGGAATGCATCCACAATATACGACAGAGGCTCTATCTCGATGGAGCGTTCTCCATCACGGGTCCCACTCTGCTCAAGAGATGCTATGCTACTCTCTTTTATCAGGGCAAACTTCCCAAGGTGATCCCCTCCGAAGATAAGATCGTGAGGCTCAAACATTTTGCCTACCATCCATGGACATCTTACCGAAACATGGTCGTGATGGATCGTCGATCGAACAAGGTCTTTGTCCAAAAATCGTGTGGTATTGTTGTCAATCATCGATCGGGAGAATACCACGACATGTATCGAGATAAAAAAGTGTTTCATGAATACGTGGAGGAAGTCGAGCCGGGCATCTATCACATGGCCCTGAAGAACGAAAAAGAGGAAGTGGTGGAAGTGGTGCAATGTACGACGGCAAAATAAAGAAGGAAAAAAAGACAAAATTTATTTACTCGGAGAGTCTCCTCTCAATCGAATCCATTTGTTCTCGTATCTGTATCAATTTTTGATACGCGGAAAGATAGGCGTTTTTGAAAAATATTTTTCTCTCCGTCTCCAACACCCGATGAAGCTGTTGCTGAGCCGTTAAAGACTGATCCGACCTATAACCTCCTCTTGCTTGTCTCGATGCCCTATTATATTTATCCAGCACCCTTTGTCTTTGAGCTTCGATTTGAGCGACCGAGGGCAATTTTTCATCTCTTGAAAATCCCTTTTTATAATAAGCTAATTTGATCTTCCATTCTTCTTTTTGAACATGTAATCGGTTCCATTCTCTGTGTAATTGCATCTTTTGTTGACGAGAAAGTCCTGGTTTAGGTGGACGAATTGCTATAGGACGAACAAGCATTTATCCTATTATTTTTTTTTCCAATTTTTATTCCAAAAAAATAAAAATCCAACTTCTTTTGTCAACAATGGTCTTACAAAGGAATATCGTTTGAGGACGGTGCTGATGTCGATTCAGTAATGGATGCAGTTGCAGTTGCAGTTGCAGTCTCTTTTTTCTGCTTGATCACTTCATTTATTACTTTGCAAACGGCGTCTAAATATCCATTTACCCAAAGATACTTTTCGGGAATGGCACCCATAATTTCAGAAATCAAGAGAAAAACGAGGAGTAAAATGTTATTTTTATCCATTTTATTTTTTATTATCCTACACACAATATTTTTTTCCATTACAAAAAAAAAAACAATTCTGAAACGCGTACTCTATGACGAACAAGACGTGCATTCTTCCTCTATAGAGGAGGATGACGATGATGACTGCGATACTTCGGTATTGAAATTCTGTGATGAAATGGCCGAACGGCTTCTCAAATAATAACACCCCGTCTTTAGCTCCTTCTTCCATCCATAGAAAAGAATCTTGGTCAGCACCTCCCTATCCGGTTTGGCCAGATAGACATTAAAGCTCTGGCTCTGATCAATAAACATCTGTCGATCTGCCGCCATCGCAACCATATTCTTCTGAGGAATCTCCCATACCGTGCGAAACACCTCACGGATCGTCTTGGGCAGGGGAGTGTTTTGTACACTACCCTTCTGTATCATCATAATATGACGATTCTCATCGGTATAGGCGCCTCCCAATTCCAAGAAATGACGAAGATGTTTGTTCATCACCACAAACTCCCCCGCCAACGTCCTCCGAACATAAAAATTACTCGTCAACGGCTCAAACGATTCCGTATTACCCAAAATCTGGGACGTGCTCGCCGTCGGCATCGGTGCCACCATGAGCGAATTCCGTGTCCCCTTGTCCTTGATGGATTTTCGCAACGCCTCCCAATCGTATTCTGGCGACAAGTGCTTCGTAGTATCCAATGTCGAAAAATTCTCAAAATGAAGCTTGCCCTTCGACAACGGGCTTCCCTGAAAAGAAGCATACGCACCATCTCTTATCGCCAATTCATTCGATTTCTTCAGCGCCCGGTAATAAATCGTCTCAAAGATTTTGCGATTAAGCTCTTTCGCCGACTCTGAATCGTACGCCTCTAAACGCGCCATAAACACATCCGCCAAGCCCTGCACCCCAATCCCGATAGGACGATGACGCAGATTGCTCCGACGACACTCCTCCAGAGGATACGCATTCTTGTCAATCACCAGATTCAGATTCTCTACCAACGTCTCCACGATCGAACCCAGCTTTTCCAGATCCATCTCCGGCTTCAGATAACGCTCCCACACCTCCATAAAACCCCCAGACAAGAACTCCTCCTCAAGATAAACAATGGGATACGTTTTTTTACCCGTCAGACGCGCGCGTTTTTCCTCGGAAAGTTCTCCCGTCGAGTCCACATCCCAATACTCGTACTCAATCTTTTTCTCGTCCAGCAACGATCTCAAAAGAGTGCAATAAAAACACCCCTTCTTTCCGACGATCCAGAAAGGCGCCGTTGTTGTCACCGCACGCTCCACAAGACAGCAGGGTAGGGCGATCGAGGCCAGATTGCACACCGCATATTCCTTGGCATCACTGTACTCAATAATCTCCGTACAGAGATTGGAGCTTTTGATCGTGCCCAGGTTCTGTTGATTACTGCACCGATTACACGCATCCTTGTACAACATATAAGGCGTCCCCGTCTCCATCTGCGAACGAAGGATCTCATTCCACAATTCTCGCGCCTTCATCTTGCGCACATACTTACCGCTCTCAATGTATTGTTTGTACAGGGCCTCAAACGCCGGTCCCCATACCTCCGACAACCCCGGGCTCTCATTATCCGTCATCAGAAACCAATCCTCATCGGCTTCCACACGACGCATAAACTCATCGGGCACCCATAACCCCAAAAAGAGATCACGCGTCCTCTCTTCCTCACTCCCCGTGCTCCGTCGCGCCATGACAAAATCCAGGATATCGCTGTGCCACGGCTCGATGTACATGGCAAACGCCCCTTTGCGTTTTCCCCCTCCATTATGCGCCAATCCCACCAGTGTCTGATAATTCTTCTGGGGACCCTCTATCTCCAGATCATACAACATCCGACGCATTGGAAGGGTTTCGGAAGCCGATGGTGACAAAGGCGCAACCGCCGGTGGCTTCGGATCTACATTCTGATTGTTGGCCTCTGCCTCTGCCATTATCACCGCGGGTGCTATTGTACTTGAAGGAATCGTATTCAGACTTAACACCTGCGCCCGAACCTCTGCATCCTCACCACCACAACCCAGACGGTATTGCACCAGTCGTAATTTTGGGCTCGTTGGATCCAACACGGCTCCAATAGGCTTTCCGGCACAAAACCCCTCATAATACTTGCGTAGCTTGGACAATGGAGCCATGAGCACCTCATTGGAGATCTGACCCAGACGAGAGAAATCCAGAGGCAACGGTGTCGTCGTACGCGTAATTCTGTTCAGATCCAGCACAATCGTCTGCGCATCGGCACCCATAAGAACGGCCTCGTCCAACACACTGTTCAGAATATAATTGGCGACGATCGAATCCATTTTACGATTTCCAGTATATTGTAACGTGTATTTCATACACTCGCCTCCTGGTTGCAACCGGTTGCACAAGAATCCCAACGCAAAACAATCCTCTTCACTCCACGCCAGATCACGAGGCTCGATCGGGATGTAGACGGGCTGGTCCCCAAACCCCGCTTTCTCCAGAGGCACGAATTCTCGATCGCCATTCATTCCCATCCTCTGCCACATCATATCGTGATGACGCGTCATCACACACGATACTGTTTCCTTCCACGGCGTCCTCACCTGCACGTTGACCATATCCTTATCCACCAGATGGACAATCTTGCGATTCACCCTCTTGAACGTCCCATTCGCCGTCAGCACGTTGTCTTCCATCGGACGCACCTCTCCGATGGGGATCACACCCCTTGAAGTCACCACTGGCGTCGTCCCATCAAAACACTGATCGATGTAACGACTCGTGTCGTTGTACACCCGCATCATCGGCAAAATACCGTTGGAACGTCCATTTGTTCCATAGATGTACGAATTCTTGCCACGGATATTCGAGATATGGATACCAATCCCACCCGCAAACTTGGAGATCATCGCGGCATCGCCCACCGTCTTGAAGATCCCCGTCACGCTATCCTCCGTCCCGACCAAAAAACACGACGCCAGCTGGGAATGAATAAGACCCGCGTGGAAGAGCGTTGGCGTCGCATGAATAAATTCTCCCTTTCTCAACATCTCAAACGAACGCTGGGTTCTCTCCCAATCGTCGCGATGCAGAAAAAGAGCTACACGGAACCACATGTGGTCGGGACGTTCCATGATACCCTGATGGGTTCCAATCAGATAAGATCGATACAACGTCTTCCATCCAAAATAGGTCATGGGAAAAGGCTCCGTTTCCTTCATCACTTTCTGAAACACCGCCTCCATACGATCGGCATTCTCCATGATGAATTGAAAAAAATCCGGGTGCAACAAGGGTCTCTCGATGCCACTCACATCCCGATTCTCCTGAATGCGTTGGACCGTCTCGACATAGGAAGAGACGGTCTTGCTCTCATGCAATTCCATGGACAACCGACACGCCATGTTATCATACTCCTTCACCAGATAAGACCGCGAGGTCAAGAATTCAATCAGCACCGCATACACATCCTCCACGGACGTGGTTCCCTCAGGAATTCGTGACAACATCTCCTCACGAAGCGAGGACGCCCATGAATAAAAAATAGATTCTTCCGGTGGAATCGTGGTCATTGTCGTTGTCATTCCTTTTGTTTTTATTTTTTCTAACTAAACGATCCAACCTTTTTAAATTCATTTTTTTTTTTCTCGGACCAAGATTGTCGTGGATTTATTGAAAGACGAATAGCAAAGCAAGAACAGGAGAAAAATCTTGATCTATATATAAGATAGAGAGACAGAAGAGAACAAGAATGCCGTCCAGGAAATATTTCTTAGGTATCGGTATCAATTACATAGGAACAAGCAATCAATTGCAAGGATGTATCAACGACGTGATCAATACCGAAAAATTCTTTAGGAAAAAATTTCCCGATCTACAATCTACTTTTTTAACAGACTTGACTGTTAAAAAACCAACACGTGAAAACATCTTGACCGAGCTGAAACGACTTTTATCCTTATGTGTTTCTGGGGATACCTTGATTCTTCATTATTCTGGACACGGGACAAATATCCCCGACCTCAACAAAGACGAAAAAGATAATAAAGACGAATGCATTGTTCCTCTGGATCTGAAACTCATTACCGACGACGAGTTGCAAACACAGCTCGTCGCATATCTAAAACCAAATGTGTTTGTATTTGGTCTATTCGATTCTTGTTTCAGCGGTACCGTCTTGGACCTTTCCTACACCTATGTTTCTTCCTCGAGTCCTTTGCAGATAAATAATAAAAAGATACAACCCAAGGGTAAAGTCATCATGATCAGCGGATGTCGTGATGATCAAACCAGCGCCGATGCTTATCTGAACAATTCCTTTAGTGGAGCCATGACATGGGCTTTCTTGACTTGCTATCCAGCATCCTCCGGATGGATCGATCTTGTTGAAAAAATGAGAGTTCAATTATTAATAAAAAAATTCAGCCAGGTACCCTTGTTATCGTTTAATGGAAGTATTGATATCCCACTCCTTTAGAAGAATAATATTTTGACAACAGATAAGGAACTTGTCTAACAAGAAAAACTATCAAGATTAAGACGGCAAAGAGAAAAGGAAGATGGTGGTAGGGGTGTTGGCGGTGGTGGAGGTGGTGGCGGTGGCGGTAGGAGTGGTGGTGGTGTTAGGGGCCGTGGACGTGGACGAGGTTATTAAATCAAGACTCATTTAGAAGAAGACAAAATGTTTATTTTCAGAAAAGATCACATAAGAAAAAATTTTTATTTCAATAGATAAAATCGATGGATGCAAATACTCGAATAAATGGATTGTACAGAAAAAATAAGCAACAAGCGCTCCGGTTGTTCAAAAAGATGCAACAACAAAAAAAAGAGACTCCTGATTACTTAACTATCGTCCATATAATGATGATTCTTGCGGAAAGGAAAGATTTCGATAATCTGGAACGTCTTCTTCATCGATTAACCACCGAGCCCATGTATATACATGGCGTGGATAATGTTCCTTTTGGTATAATGATTCGCGCGTATGGCGATCAGGGTGACATTGAAAGAGCCGAGGCTCTTTTTGAAGAAATGAAAGCACAAGACATTCTTCCTACTGTGATTACGTACAACACGATGATCAAAATGTATGGCGATCATCGAAACTATAGAAGAGCCGAGGCTCTTTTTAAAGAAATGGAAGCACAAGGCATTTCTTCTGATGTGTATACGTACAACACGATGATCAAAATGTATGGCGATCATCGAAACTATAGAAGAGCCGAGGCTCTTTTTGATGAAATGAAAGCACAACGCATTTCCCCTGATGTGATTACGTACAATACGATGATCAAAATGTACGGCGATCAACGCCAGTATCAAAACGCCGAGGCTCTTTTTGAAGAAATGAAAGCACAACGCATTTCCCCTGATGTGATTACGTACAACACGATGATCAAAGTGTATGGCGATCAACGCCAGTATCAAAACGCCTCTGCTCTTTTTGAAGATATGGAAGAAAAACGCATTCCCCCTGATGTGTATACGTACAACACGATGATCAAAATATATGGCGATCATCGAAACTATAGAAGAGCCGAGGCTCTTTTTGAAGAAATGAAAGCACAACGCATTTCCCCTGATGTGATTACGTACAACACGATGATCAAAATATATGGCGATCATCGAAACTATAGAAGAGCCTCGGCTCTTTTTGAAGAAATGAAAGCACAACGCATTTCCCCTAATGTTATTACGTACAGCTTGATGATCAAAATATTTGGCGATCAACGCAAGTATCAAAACGCCGAGGCTCTTTTTGAAGATATGGAAGAAAAACGCATTCCCCCTGATGTGATTACGTACAACACGATGATCAAAATATATGGTGATCAACACCTGTATCAAAGAGCCGAGGCTCTTTTTGAACAGATGAAAGCACAACGCATTTCCCCTAATGTTATTACGTACAGCATGATGATCAAAGTGTATGGTGATCAACACCAATATCAAAAAGCCTCGGCTCTTTTTCAAGAAATGAAAGCACAAGGCATTCCTCCTAATGTATTTACGTACAGCACGATGATCAAAGTGTATAGTGATCAACACCAATATCAAAAAGCCTCGGCTCTTTTTCAAGAAATGAAAGCACAAGGCATTCCTCCTAATGTATTTACGTACAGCACGATGATCAATATGTATAGTAAAGGGAGTAAAGCAGAATTGATCAAAGCCCAAAAACTACTTTATCAACAGATGGTGGAAAAAAAGTTAAAAAGAGACGGTTATGCATTTGACCCTGTAGAAAGAGCATATCGGCGTTTATTCGTTGGAGCTACATTACAAGAAAAACTATCAAGATTAAGACGGCAAAGAAAAAAGGAAGATGGTGGTAGGGGTGTTGGCGGTGGCGGTAGGAGTGGTGGAGGTGGTGGTGGCGGTGGTGGCGGTGGCGGTAGGAGTGGTGGAGGTGGTGGTGGCGGTGGTGGCGGTGGTGGCGGGGGTGGTGGCATTTTT
>Ga0209086_10000294_pt1 | contig 43002 bp, 44 predicted proteins | sample M_130207_XF_Meta_FD_187312 | JGI IMG/M metagenome (GOLD analysis project Ga0209086, IMG submission 187312) | Freshwater microbial communities from Lake Montjoie, Canada to study carbon cycling - M_130207_XF_MetaG (SPAdes) (version 2) | ecosystem: Environmental > Aquatic > Freshwater > Lake... | reverse complement strand
GTTTATCCATTCCTTTTTATTATAGAAGGGACAAGGTTGATAGTTGTATGGCGTTATGTCTAGTATTTGTAAATACTTACGCATAGTCGGCTCAGACACCGCCAGACGAGCACACATATCTGGAATATTGAAACGTTCCTTCTCGTTCATATCACGGATGAACTGTTCGTTTTCAGATACAAAATCTGCTACACGCTTCGTCATACGGATACCTTTGAAGACGACCATAGTTTGATTAGTTTGTCGTTTGAATTTCTTCATTTACGCTTTTTAAGTTCGTCGTTTGAATAAGTCCATTCTTTTCCAGAGGTCTTACCGTCCTTTGACAGTATGGTTACATATGACTTGAGTTCGTTTATGGTCATTGATTCAAAGACCTTTCGGTCTGCAAACTCCCATTCTGATATAAGACTTGGAAACCCGTATCGTCGTTTAAGACCAGCAAGCGAGTTATGGTTAACCTTGTAAAAAGCACCCGCTTGCTTTGCAGTCATACCTTTTACAAGTGCCTGTCGATATATTACTTTAAGGTTCTGTGATTTCATTTTGCCTTGTGCTTCCAAGTGCGGATTTCGTTAGTCCAAATCCACCCGTCATTGAAGCGGTGGGCTTGCCAGACCTTCCATTCATTACCTTCGATGACTCCGTATGTCCAGCCTAGACCCCACATAGAGGTAGCCAGTCGGTTCTTGGCATAGTCCATCTCGTCTTTCTTACACATACAGCCACCAGAAAAGCCTACGACCCCTCCGTGACGCTTTGCATTGGTCTGCTGGATGCTATGGATGTGACCCATAATAACAGCACCGCCAACCTCTCCGTAGTGGATAGCGTGTTCCTGCACAGCACGGACACCACAAGTGTAGCCGTGCACAGCCGTAATAGGACCGATTCGATAATAGCCTTTATCCGCGTGATATGGTAAGATACTTTTGCAACCATTGCGACGAAGTATTGATTTAATCTTAACGTCTAAATCACCGGCATAGTCACGAATAGCACCTATGCTACTTCCAACTTGCAACTGATGCAAGCGGTCTTCGTGATTACCATATAGAAATGCCGTAGGCTTCATTGCTTCGATAAACTCGACTCCGCATTCAATATCGTCAACCAACGATTCGTGCGATTCGCTATCCGCAGAGGATACACCTCGGCGTAATGAACGGAAGTCGAAGCAATCTCCAAGGTGAATGCGATGCTGTGGCTTAAAGTCCTTAATGAACTCTTTTAATCCTGCAAATGCCATAGGGTCACACATATCACCGTGGTTATCTCCTACACAAAGGAAAGTCTTATATTTACTCATTGGGCGTTAGTATTAAACCAGTCAAGCCATTGCTTCTTAGCCATCTTATGTTGAACTCGATACAGTTCAGTATTGGTAATGGATTCGGATGCGTCCTTATGTGGCTCTGGAAGGATAAATGCAAAGGCAACGGCACACTCCTTGAGTTTCTTGAATGAATCCTCAAGTTTTTCGTTTTGCTCGTATAACTTCTTATACATTTCGGAGATTTGACGACGCTCGTTTTCCTTAACGGAGGCAAGCATCTTCATATCAAGAAGTTCTTCGGTTTGTTCTACTGTCAATCCTAGCGACATTGCCGCTACTTTAATTGAACTATTTTGTTTTTTACTCATCGTTGGTTTCGTCGGTTTCTTTAGCGTCTTTGGTTAAGTCTGGGTGAATGCGTTGACCGCACTTAGGACAGTATTCGCAGGTATAACCGATGAATTCTTTGCAATCTCCATCAGCATAGGTGACATACATATACGGACCAAATATTCGTGGATTGAATTTTTCAATGTGTCGGCAATCTCGTTTGCTCATTTTGGTTATGAAAGTAGCCCTGCTAGGAATCGAACCTAGATAACTCGCTTAGAAGGCGAGTGTTCTATCCATTGAACTACAGGGCTATTTCAAGTGTTAGTTAGAAGGGTATTGCGTCCTCAGAGGGTTCATCATTCTCGCCATCGGACTCGGAGTTCTTGAGAACCCAGAGTGCTTGTGCGGATGACTTGAGTGTCAAATCCTTAATACCAACCTTGCCCGTCTTTTCCCACGGCTTCGGTTCCCAAGTGTTAGCCCAGTAATTCAAGTCATTGGGGGCTAGGTCTTGCAGGGCAGTTCCCTTTGCCTTACCGAATGGAACTGGCAATGAGAAGTCAACATCGCTAGACGATGCTACAGGAGCATTGTTGGTTGCAATCAACTTCTTAGGAGCAATAGCCTTGTAGGTAGCCTTTACAGCAGGAGCAGATGCAACAGTTGCATTAGCATCATCATCATCAGTAGCAATACCAGCAACAGCGGCGATAGAGTAACGGCGAAGGTAAGAGTAGATAGAACCAGCCTCCTGTGCTTTGATTCCAGCAGTTACTGGGATGCTTGCTTCGAACTCCATCGAGCCACCTTGATTATGGATAACCTTTGTGGTAATGCCAATAGAGCCGTTATGACCAGTAGGGCATTGAATGATAGCCAGTCCGTGCTTTGCAAAGATTGGCTTAACGAGGGCAAGGTGTGCGTTAAGGGACGCATAATTGCTCTTGTGGAACGGATTAACGCTATCTGCGTGGACTTCTGGAGTCTCTGCGATTGCATCAACAAGTGCCTTTTGTAAGGCGTTTTGTTGCTTAACCAATGTGAGTGAATAGGTGTCGAGTGTGTTTTCTAATGACATATTATGTATGGGTGAGAAGTTAGGTATGGGTATAATTTGAATAAGGTCAAGGGGTATTTTCGTCTTTTTTCGTTGCCCCCACGCAATCAAAGAAGTCTTTGAAGCGACCAATGAGTGCCTTGCCGAGTTCAACATCATCGAATCGGTCAAGCAATCCAGACGACGTAAAATTAGTCGTAATGATGGTTGGACGCTGGTTGATGGTTCGCTCGTCAATAACGGCAAACAAGTCACAGGCGATGCGGGCGGTCATCTTCTCCTTGCCCAAGTCATCAATGAATAGGAATGGGACATTAATCATATTCGTGACTAACTGGTTGTGGTTAAACTTGGCGAAGCCCTCCTCGATGTTCTGTTCGAACTTACGCATCGTGTTGAATTGCTGACGCTTGTAGTTAGCCTTCCAGTAGCGACGAGACACTTCCCACGCCGCACGAGACTTACCTAAGCGGGTAGTGCCGTGAAGCAACAGAGAACGCTTACCCCACGAAGCCCAGTTTGTAGCCACATCACGCATCTTGGGACAGGGGATTTTATCTGCTACTGTATCTTGAAACACTACTGGCATACCAATGGGTTCGTGTGCCCAAGTTAAGCGACTATAGCGAGAGTCATTCTCCCAAGTATATTGGTCCTTACAGGCGTAACAAAACCAGTCGGGCCAGATAATCTTACTGCCGTCCGTCATTGGCACTTTAAACGCCCCACAGGAGCATTTAGAAGGATTCGTGGTCACTTTCTGTGAGGGGCTTGGTCGGTTGCTTGGAACGATAGGAGTTTCCCCCGCTAGGAGGGAAGATACCAAGCCATCCATTTCGGATGCTGAGAATAATGGATTGTGTTGCGTCATTTTCGTTTAGGTTGGATAGGAATTCAATTTGTTGTTTGATTGTTGTTGGTGTTAGTGGTTTCTTGCGTTCGTTGCGGTATTGCATCCAGTCGTTCCAGACTTTGCCGAAGGCTTCTGAATGAGGAACAGGTTGAAGGAGCAAACCCTTTGTATCTATATTACTATGTTTATCTTTAGTCTTATATGGTGCTAGTTTTCCGGCGGGGGGGCGATTGTTTTCTGGCGGGGGGGCGATTGTTTTCTGCTGGGGGGGTAGGAAGGATGCCGAGGAACAAGTGCGGATGGTTCGAGTGCCACATTCGTTGATTACTCGGTGAATATAATTCTTCTTCACCAAGTCTCCGATAGACGCACGAACCGATGATTCAGACAGTCCTAGCATATTTCCAATGTATTCATTGCTCGCAAAGCAACCCTTGTCGTTGTCAAGCGACTGGATAATTGCGAAGATAATCTTGCCAGACGCAGAAATGTCTGCGTCCAGCAAAACTTCACGAGGGATGAATACCCCTGCAAACATTGGTTTATTGTCGCTCATTCAACAATGATAGGCGAACTCTCGGCAGGAAGTCCAGCGTAGATTCCAGTTTCTTTGGCGTTCTGCATACGCACCAACTCAACATCTACAACCTGCTGAACCTCATCAATACGCCATTGAGGTAATTCGTAGAAACCAATCGAGTAAGGCTCTTTCTTCTCGATGAAGGCAAACAGGAACTTGGGCTTCGTGCCACTTACGATTTCAACACCCTTCTGGTAGAAGAAGGCTTGCACGTCGTAACCCTTCGAATAAATCTCAGACTTAACGGTTCGCTTAGTAGGAGTGTCGTTGATAGTCTTCCAGTCGATGATTACGTTTTGGCTGGCGTTGTAGAAATCCAAGCGACCCTTAATCTTAACGCCAAGATATTCACACTCAAAACCTGCTTCTACGTAAAGATTATCATTCCAGTCATTGCGTAATTTCCAGAACTGATTCTCACGGACACGGCTCATCATACCATCAACCATTGCAACTTCTTCTTGGAACAGGAAGTTATCTTGCTTTGCATTCAAGCCAGAAGTGAATTCAGTCCAAGCAAGTTTACCAGCAGTCGTTCGGCGGTCAACATCTGGAGCGAACATATAACGCTGTGGGAAAATGTCTGGTTCAAGGATTGCCATATGAACGGCAGTCCCGATACGGAACGCATCGCCAACCTTTTCGTCTGCCTTGCCGTCAATCCAAGTCTTGTAGTGAAGCGGGCTTACCAGAAACTTCTTGAGGGACGAGGCGTTGATGCCAGTCCATCCGTCATACATTGTTTGACCGATTTTATTAACTAACTGTCCTGTTTTGATGTGCATATGTGGTGTGGGTGAAAGCACAGTATCCACATAATGAAGGGCTGGTCAAGGGGCAATCTGCTTTAATTTTATCAAGATTTTCGGAGTGCTGGAATGCTTCTTGGAAGTCGTCTTTAGGCAGATGATAGAGTCATCCACTAGGAATCCTTCGTCCGTAAGTGAATCGAGGACAACCTTTTCCATATTATCTAAGTCAGGGCGAGTAGTCTTCCATTCCTCCTTTAACAAATATTTTTGAGGAGTGCTTTTATTCCAAGGAAACTTAAACTCTATGTTTACTTCAGTTGGACAATCCCAGGGCTTTGCCGGTCTATGCTTTCTAATCTTTAACTTAAACTCTTCAATCCATTCTTTAATGGCACTCTTAGCAAACTTACCTACAAACATCTGACCAGATTTACGTCTCATTATTCGTAAAGATGATTGATGTGTAGCCTTGGTGGGAATGATATTGACATCTATTATGATTTCGTCCATATTATGCAACTACACCAATATTTATGGATTATCAAGCAAATAGCGAATCACTTAACGACCCGACGAAGAATATTCCTAAGCCAGTAAGAAAGATAGCAGAAAAACTTTTACAAGAAGGAACGAGTTGTGAAGAAACAGCAAAACTAGTATCTATCAGAAAGTCAACTATTGTTTCCGTAAGACAACAAATGGAGGCTGACGGAAAACTTGAACTCGGTGCGTGGAAGCGTGAAGTGGCTGGGCTTCTGGGAGACTTTGTTCTCAAGGGGGCTACCAGACTATCAGAACAAGCGGAAAACATCCCTATAGGGCAACTGCCTATGGCTATCGCTATCGCCATCGACAAGGTTAGAGACTTGGCTGACGCTCCAACAGTCCGTATCGAGGCTCGCCTAAAGATTACGCAGGATGAACTTAATCGTGCTTTCGACATTGACACGACCGAGATTATAGGCAAAGTCGTAGATGCCAACCCAATACCAAATAACGAAAATGACCCAAAACACCAGCAATAACGTATCATTATCAGGCCCGCTTGTCGTGCGTATACTTGATGAAGCAAATGGATGCCTCGATGAAAATCGAGCCGAGATTACCCGCCTAAACTCAATTAACGAAGGGTTGAAGGACGCTCTCAATAAGGCAACGATTAAGGTTTCGGTGCAAGAAACCCTCTGGGTCACCTCCCAGAAGGTTCTCGGCGAGCAACTAGAGACCATTAACCATCTAAACGCACAAGTTGAATTCTTTAAACAAGAGTTCGAGGATGCATCCAATCAGCACTTGCAGTCGCTGTATGTTCTACAGGCTTTAAAAAAGAGCCTTGAAAATATGGTTGACTCTATCCACAAAGTAGAAAATAAGTAACTCTCCCTATGACTAATAACAGCAACGAACAGGACGGCATTCCTTCCTGCATTTTCACCAGCAACATTCTCGTTGAGAAAGAACCCATCGGTATTATCCAGATGATTAACCAAGGAGCGATTAGCCGTTTTGAAGCGTGGCAAGTCCTTCAGTTGATTCATCAAGATGAAATCAAATGCGGTCTTCCTCAGTATGGAGTGCTTACTGTATTCTCTCTCGCAAAGGATGTTAAGCAATTCCAAGAAATGTTTGAGCAGGGATGCGATATGCTTCGTGACGCTGGCATCATTGATGATGAATTTGAAAAGGCTACATTCGAAGCAATGAACAAAATCATTGCCAAGCAAAAGAAAATGAATGTGATTTCACCCCTTGACAAGAAGCCCAAGAAAGGCAAACTCAAGAAGTCCAAGAACAACCCTTCCACTAAAAAGAACAACTAATATGACCAAATCAATCAGCCCAGAAACCAAGTCTTCGCCTATGTTCGCATACGCAAAGATTAATAACTTAAACAATCGTGAAGCAACCCGTTTCGCAGAACTGTTTGTAGACACGCTAGACTTCGAAACCTTATGCAAGTCGCCAAAGGGACAACTAAAGTTGTCTTCTTATCGAGCATTCTGCCGTGAACCTAATATTGATAAAAATCAATATTATTATGTAACGACAGGTGTAGCAGAACCAGAAGCACGTCCTTCTCGCTCACAACTCGTGATGGCTTATGAGAAGCAACGCAAGGCATACCTCAAGATAAAGGAATTGCGAGCAATCAAGCCGACTGAAGTAGATGAGATTATGTCAAATGCTAATCCATATGAATTGTCTATTCCAGCCGGTCTGACTTATCGCACCGCAGTCTTGCAGGAAATCCTACGATACATCAGCACGACAAAGTAATCAAATTTCTGCTTGCTAGTTCGGAGATAGCGAGCATTCTTTTATTTCGTAACGAACCGCACCTTGAAACTGCGGTTGACTGACGAGAGGGTTCTTGGACTCGATGAGTCAAGGACGAAAGTGGCACTAAGCCAGCCCTCTTTTTAGTTTTCCTTTCTACCAATAATACAACACTATGAGTAACGAAGAATTGCCAGAAGACCAGTTTTATGAAACCGAAAACATTGCTTTTAAAGAAGTTCTTGTAAAGTATTTCGGCGGAGAAGTTCCTACCGAAAAGGCTCGCAAGAGTGCTTTCAAGTTATTGTTTGATACTACTGTCTTTAACGCTCCAACCGAAACTAGCGACCCGCTTGATGGTATGAACCCAACGGAACGCCAAGAGTGGATGGATTTTAACTCCTACTAATCAACAACCAATAACGAACACAATGAGCAACCAACCCGTCGAGTGGGCTTACAACAACCTCACTATCAGCACAATCAATAACGAGAAGAAGGACGCACTAGACTTATTCTACCTGCAAGAAGAACTGGTAGACTTAGATGACAAATCTAAGTTAACATTCTTTACGCACTCTCCTATCCCAATTATGTTGATTGAGACTGCTGGTGAGAATGATGAATTCACTATGAGTCAGAACATTGAGATGACTGGATACGCTACCCTGCACGAATATACAATTAAGAACTGGGGCTGTCCTACTGATGCAATTGATGTTGAGTTCAGCCAAATCAATGAATACGCACTCAACTATGAGTTCCGCACACGCTCCTGTTCCCCATTGAAATGGATGAAGGAAGTCTCCGAGCAATACCCAACCTTAATGTTTGAGATGGAAGGCACTAATGAGTTTGAACTCTGGGATGAGTTTAATATGGTTCTTATTGATGGCAAAGAAGTCGTGATGGAATATAAGAAGAAGCAACGCTAATTTACACCCGCATCGTGTAATGGTAGCACGGAAGGTTTTGGTCCTTCTAGTCTAGGTTCGAGTCCTAGTGCGGGTATGTTCTTTCACATCAGAGGGTTGGCAGAGTGGTCTATTGCGTCAGTCTTGAAAACTGAAGTGGGTAACACCACCATCCGTTCAAATCGGATACCCTCTACTTTTCGGGCGTGTAACTCAGCGGTTAGAGTGGAGTCTTTATAAGGCTTAAGTCGGGGGTTCGATTCCCCTCACGCCCATACTTTCACGGCAGTAACTCAACTGGTAGAGTATCTGCTTTCCAAGCAGGATGTTGCGGGTTCGACCCCCGCTTGCCGTAATTTGCATCTGTAATTCAATGGTAGAATACCTGTTTTGTAAACAGGCTGTTGTCGGTTCAAGTCCGTCCAGATGCTCACTTTACCAAATAGATTCATTCAAATCAAAACTGTAACGCTATTATACATTACATTTACCAAATAGATTCTACCAAATCAAAACTGTAACGCTATTAATAGTAGACTGACCCCTGGCCCACCAGCGGACGCGGAAAAAATAAAAGTCAGAAAAATACAAAACACACCAAACACCGGCTGCTACTAATCAGTATCTGACCGAAATACAACTATTCCAAACAACTGCAAATATGTAAAACGCTGTAAACTTAAAGAAGAGTGATTGCTACCTGATTGAAATTGCCTAGTTAAGTTTTACCTACGTCAACAATACATTTACTGTATGTTCTAGACTTGTTGTGAATTATATAATTACGTCGATTTACGTTTACTGCATTTAGTATTTTTGATTATTCAGTTGTTATATAATATTACTATTAACAATAGAGTCCATCTATCTATGTCCATTTAGTCAAATGATGGCTTGCGGTATTCAATACACTTGATACTATTACATCTATGAGTCCTAGTAGTGCAACTATACAAAGCAACAGTTCAATTAACTCGATTGATCGAACTATGCTATTGATTGTAACAGTCGTTGCATAGCACCACTAGTATTCATACAACAAAACAATAAACATATGTGTAAGATGATTGCAATTAGCCGTATTGCTACTAAAAATAGCAAACAGGCATCAGCACTAGTGCTGAAAATGTCCCTATTACTAGGGGCATCACAAAAAGATGGATTCGGTTATTCTATTAAACATCAAGGCGGTCAATACACGGAACGGTATCTTTCACCAGATGCTGTTGCTGGTATGGGCACTCTTAAAGAGAGCGTTGATATGCTTAAGACGAATATCAAAACGAAACTAGTCGAAGGAATCGACTTTGATGTGAATGGTAGCAAACCTAAAAAGGGTGCAATTCACGGTTCTATTATTGCTCACGGCCGAACTGCTACTTGCAGTAAGACTATTGAGAACACTCATCCATTCACTGGTTCTAACGAACACGGGACTTATACGATTGCACATAATGGTGTAGTCGAGTGGTCTGGTGTAAAACTACCATTACATACTACCTGCGATTCGGAGCATATCCTTAATTGCTTCCTTCACCTTAACGGCGAGCAATCCTTTAAAGATGGTCTTGCTGGTTATGCTGCAGTTGTAGGATTTGATTCAATCGGTAATATGTTCGTATTACGAGATAACCGAGCACCACTATATATGTCGTATATCGTCGAATTAGACAGTTACGTCATTTGCACAGATAAGACGCATTGTTCCGAATTGACCAAGATGTTGTGCGACTTTAATTCGATCAAAAATCCTAATGTATCAACTCCAATGATGCTAGCGGACTATGTAAAGCACGTGTTTCAAGCAAATGGTGAAGTCACCTCATCGGAGTTTCCCAAGTTCAATAGTGCTATGTCTTATGCTAGCACCGCTAGTGTTTACCGGAGTCTTGGTAGTGCTGGTGCTAGTGGTTATACTGGTGGTTATAGCGGTGGTTATTCACCAGGAACATACAAGTCCTATGTTCCATATACTCCTCCTACTCCTATCACCCCTGCTACTCCTAGCACTCCTGCTAAAGAACCAGAAGAAGTAGTCACAGAATCCGAGAAAGCGATGTTAGACGCTTATCACAAGCGTTCGATGGAACAGTCGAAAAAGAATAGTCGTAAGCAAACCAAGGCTTGGAAGGATTCCGACTGGGGCTACTAATCATTAGGTTTGATCAAAATCCTTCAATTCATCAATTACCATAGTTCAAAAACAGAACTAAATTGAGTTTTAAGGCATCCCTAGTAATAGGGATGTAAAACTTTCCCCCCTTTCCTATGAATCCGGATAATCCTACAATCAGTAGCGACCCGAGTGAAGTAGTAAAAACCAAAAAACAAGAAAACATGAGTCAAGTAGTTAGTAATAATGACAAGAAGGAACAACTCCTTCTTTCCAATAACCCCACGCTTAAGAAGAAACAGTTGGAAGTGTTCAGTATGTTGGTTACTAATACTCGTATTGGTCGCCAATTCCGCACGAAAGAAGAAGGACTAGCGGAAACGGTTTTCGTCTGGAACTCGAGTCCAGAGTGTGTTCGGAATAATCCGACCCTCATTAAGATGGTAGTAATGGGAAGCCAGTATTACGAGTATGACCAATGTGCAGACATTACTATGCCTACTATTGTTAGCCGAGTTAACATTCTGCTACGTATGGAGAAGATTAAGTTAACTGGTAAGAAAACTAGTAACTTCCTTACTTGGCTTGGTAAGAATCATCAAATCGTAGCAAATACGTATGTCTACAGTCCGCAGGGATTGATTGATTGCTTGGAATCTGCTATTTATACGGATGAGATGGGCAATACAATCCATCAAGACTGCAAGTTTACTAGTGATAGTGATAAGTTGACTGCTATTAATATGCACAACGACACTATTACTGTGGCTCGCTGGTTCGCTCGAATCCATATTCGTCGCAGTCGTCGTAAGGCTAGTTTCCTAGCAAACGGAGCAAATCAGTCTTTGCCTCAACGCTTCAATCGTATAATTGAGAATATCGTGCAAACCCGTCCGCACAACTGGATGCGTAGTCTTAATAGTCATAGCCTTGCTATTGCTAATCGACTCCGACCATCTGGTGAATGCCTAGGAATCGAGTTAGAGTTTGTTGCTACTCGTGGTAGTGATATCACGAATTGGGATTCAGATGGATTCCCTCATCACCCGTGGTTACAGTTTAAGGGTGATGGTTCGATTCGTAGTAATCAAACAAACGAGTCGTTAGCACATTACCAGGAATTGACGTGGTTCATCAACGGCTCTAGTCCGAAGGATTGGAAGTCAATGCAGGAAGTGTTAAAGACTATGACTGATAACGGTGCTAAGGTTAATAACACTTGTGGGAGTCACGTTCATATTGATATGCGTCATCGCACGAGTCAGTCGGCTTTACGCACCGCTACTAAACTGCGTGATGCTATTAATGGTTGGGCACATCGAACTGTGTCTTTCACCCGTTCCCACAATCACTACTGTGGCATTGACCGCGACCATCACGGTAATCGCTATACTGCTGTCAATACCCAATGCCTAACGGAGCATAATACTGTAGAAGTCCGACTAGGTATGCCAACACTCAACTTCCACAAGTTGAAGTATTGGTGTGCCTTGATGCAATACTTGGCTAAACCTTATACTAGTGTTGCTACATTCGAGGACTTCATGCAGTCCGATGCTCCGTTTGACTTGAAGCATTACGTCATTCAACGCATCCTTAAGTTCCAACCAACCTATGTAGCAGCATCATTGCCTGTATTGAAAGATTTCGATACTTATGCGATTGCTGTTATGTCACAAGAAGGGACTATCGAATAATCCTACGGGTGTGGGTAGTCATCAATTCCGGTGACTACCCTAATCCCTCAAAACTATCAAGACTATGAAGACTCGGACTAAAGTTCAATATGTTCCTACCGTATTGCTAGACAATGTGTTAGCAATCAAACTCAAGCAACACAAGAAAAAGAAGAAAAATATCAATATTAGCCGAGCCAGCAGTTCTCATAAAGTTGTAATCTATAAGATGATATCAACTGAGGAATGGAAGAAAAAAGAGGATGCTCGTATTGCTAAGGAAGCAAAACTAAAAGAATCTTCCGAAAAGCCTAAATTAGAGAGTTCTATCTATGCTATGTGTCAATCCGTTGGGTTATTCAAGCGAACACCTCAATCCCGTAAGGAGAAGCGATTGCAGTATAACGAGTATTACTTCTTAAATAAAGAACGCTTGCAACTCGCTCAAGCCAAGTATCGCCAGCGTTGCAAGGACGGGTTGATTGTTCGTAAACCTAAAATCCCACCAACCGATGCAAACGCATAAGCCTGTTGTTGACAGTAATCAGCACGTGATAGATTACCAGCGTTACTGGCATAATATTCACTACATATTCACACAATACGAGCATTCCCACTACGACAGTTGGTTTGACTAATCCTGGTAATAGTGGGAATCAACAGAGTGCTTCGGCACTCTTTTTTGTGCCTATCTATCAACGCTGGTATTCCTATCAACACACCTATCTGTCAATTTACGCAGTTCCAACAGACGAAACCAAAGGTTGAGTCAATACACCAATACCTATTGACTAATCAGATTGAATAGACTAATTACAACTAGTAACGCTAATACTAATAAGGGTAATTTAATGGAACGGGGGTTATTAGGGGGTATGAAACTAATCTTGTCAAGCAAATAATGGTTTTGAAAACACGATTGTTTGATAGTTCTAATAGTCGTAACGCTTTAATACTAGTAACGCTAGTAATGATCGGATTATTGGAATAAATGAATAGTAGTAATGCTTTAATACTAGTAACGCTATTAATACGTGTTCAATCGGATAGATTGATAGTTGTAATAGTAGTAACGCTATAATAGTGGTAACGCTATTAATATGTGTGTGGTTGGATTATTGGATAGTTGGGTCGCACCGCCGGTAGAAACCGCGCGAAGCCAGGTTGATCAAAATCCCCGGGTGCTAGTGCCGCCAGTAAAACAGGCACAAAAAAGCCCCCATCGCTGGGGGCTTGTCCTCACTTCACCTATTATGCGGATTCGCCAGTGTCCTCTTTCGTGCGAACCTCGGGTTCTAACTCGCAACCTAACTCGCCGACCGCATCAGTGACGGACTGGACGGAATCGGAATCCGCTTTCCAGTATACGACAGCAGGAGTCCACTGACCCTTGCAGTCGTCGATGTCCTCGAATCTGACGAGGATGATGGCGAGAACCTTACCACCAATCACTACCCGCCCACGCAGTGCCTTTTTGCCCATCCCCTTATCTTGGTAGAGGTTGACTGCCTCTACGAGTGCTACCTGCTCGGGGTTCGACTGCTTTGCCTTTGCCAGTCGATACTCCTCGAACGTCATAACTGACTTTTTGGGGTTCGCCATCGGATTTTGGTGTCTCCATTTACTGGGCTTCAATCACTACTCGGCTCGGGTCAACTGACCCTTACTGATTCCGCTTTCGTTCGCTCTAGGCGTTCTACTCGGCTGGAACCCCCGCAGTTGGCGAGGAGTGATTAACTAGACCCTATCAATGAACAACACCACCATACAATCCGAACCTAGCGGGTATGACGATGCCTAATTTCAGTTATTTTTACCCCCCCTTCCAGTCCAGTCAAACCCCAGTTTAGGGTGTCAATCGAAACACCCCATTTGACCCCTTCAAATGCCCCCTAGGAGGCGTTTTGATTCTCGGGTCATACCATTACCCCATCTAGCCTGTTTTGGGTGTCAAAACCGATGCCCGAAACCCCAGTTTAGAACAATTCTAACTGGCGGGGCGGGGGGCGACCAGAGCCGGTAGCCGAGCCAGCCGCAAATCATCTTCACTTGCATAATTTATTGTAAAAAGGTTGACACATTGCGTATATTAGGGGTCTGTAATCTACGCATGACCCCCCGCCAGTTTTCTGGCACCCCCCCCACCTATTTTCTGGCGGCCCCCCCGCCAGTTTTCTAGCACCATATAAGACTAGAGTATATAAATAGATTATTAGATACAGGCGGTGAATTAAATCGACATATTAAAAGTGATGTGTAGATTAGGAATCCATGTTCAAAGAAAAGCACATCATTGCCGAGTATCCGTTCACCAAAACCGAGTTAGTTGCTTATCGGGCTTCTGACAAGTATAAGGAGGGGGTTGACTGGATAAAGGAGGAGGATAAAACGTTTCGACGTGGGGCGTTCTGTTGGACGATGAAAGGGATGATAGCCTTGTTAGCGTCAAAAGGTCTGGAAGCACCCAAGGTAGAGGCGGAAGCGGTAACTCCAGTTGCTTACCCCACCCCCGATTCCCCTGTGGTGGCGGAGAAGGTTGTTTCTGTTCCTAAGTCAATAGGAATTGTCAAGCGTATCTACCCTAACCGCAGATTGATAGATTGCGAGATACGAGGGCAAAAGCACCGAGTAAAGGTCTGGGATAACCGATTTATGAAACTTGGGACATTCATAGATATCATTGAAAACCCGAGTGGGTATGTCAGCACCGCAAGATTCGATGTCCGAGGAAGACCACATGGCGAAAAAAAAATCTCGTAAAAACGCAGTTCTAACTGCTCACGCAGAAGAACAGATGGAGGCTTATGCCAAGGCTTTTCTGACTAATCTGGAGCATTACGGGGCTAGCGGAGTGCTCTTTATTAAGATACCAGATGCAGATGAGAACATCTTTGTCTTCTCTGCTAGCGACGAACAAGTTGAGTATGTCAAGTTACTGAAGGAGTGTGGCAAGGTTTCCGAGGTTGCAGTCAAGGCGTTACTTGACAAGAAGGAATAAACATTTACATTGCTTGATACTACTATGAAGAACTCAGAAAAGGCACAGAGTGATGCTAAGAAGCACAAGGCTGCTGAACAAAAGGTTGGCAATTCTAAGATGGCAATGATTGAAGGTAAGATGCACGGCAAGATTTCCGGTCCTAGAGGCAAGAATTACAAGGGTAGATAAACCAATATGGAAGAAGGACCACCCAGAGGAAACCCCCTGCTAGAATGGCAGGACTATATGGCTGCTCGTAGGTATGGTGCTGAACAGGCTAAACTAGATGTTATTCATAAATCAGGACTAGGAAATGAATATAGGGTTAGAAGTCTTGTAAATGCTTATGGAGAAATGGTTAATTATGTTCCTAAAACTCCGCCAGCATTTTTTGATGGAGTGTATACAAATTACGACATAAATACTGCTCCATTGGCTAGTGTTCAAGACCCTAATTATTGGCAGCAACACGCCTTACAACACAGTCAACGAGCAGACCAATATAATTGGATGTTTAAAAAACTCTCAGAACCAAAAAACGGAGCATTAAATACTTCACAGGATGCCTTAGAATCTCTTGCGAAAGAATGGAAAACAAGAAATAATCTTGCTACTAATTCTAAAATAAGACAAGACATTGCTCAAGAGGCTTATAGTAGGCAGGTTTATATTAAACAAATGAGGGACGGAACAATAGGTGTTCAAGACACTTTACCAGTTAAGGCTACAGCAGAATTAGCAGAACAAGCAGCAAGAGATTATGAGTTTGCAAGTCCTAAAAATAAATATAATGCTCACCTTAACTTAAATAAATACCTTGGAGACTGGAATGAACTTGCAGGTAAACTTGGTGTAGGCATTAACAAAGGTGGCTACTTGCTATCCAACGCTGTTGGAAATATTCCAATGATTGCAGACGCAGGAAGACTTATGGGTGGTGGAGGTATTGGAATAAGCCCAGATGGTCTTCCAATGATTCAAAGCAAATCCGAAATGCAACAGGATGCTGGTATCCCAGAAGAACTTAGAGGCTCATTCCGAATTTCAACCGACGAAGAAATGGCTGCTTGGAGAAAAGACCTTGAAAAACAAGATGCTGAAAACAAAAGACTTGAAGAAGTTGGTAAAGTTTTACTTGCAAAGCAGGAAAAAAAGAAAATGAATAATGCCATTGATGCGGGTGCTGAGATGATGAACAAACTATCTACTAACGAAAACTGGAGCAAGATACTTGGATTCTAAAGAATGAGCACCATTCTTGACAAGATGAGTGAGCACCCGTTGCTAATAAAGCCAACGGAGGAGCAACTCAAGACTATGATTGAGCGTGATGGCACAGAAAAGGTTGCTGAACTCATACAATTACGAGAAGACAAAATTAACGCCGAGAAGGAAGACCCCTATCGCCACGGATACGAGCCGTTCCATTGGAAAGACGCAGATGAGATTTTGCAAAACAAGGAAGAACTGTTAATTCTTGGTGGAAATCGTGCAGGAAAGACTGAATATGCGGCTAAAAGAGCCATTTTTACGCTTTGTAACAAGCCTAATTCGATAGTTTGGTGTATCCACACTACTTCTCAGTCATCTATTCAGATGCAACAGAATGTTATTTGGAAATATATCCCGTCCGAATACAAAACAATGAAGAAGGGACGTATTACAAATATCCAATACAGTCTAAAGAACGGATTTTCTCATAATTCCTTTGTGTTTCCTAACGGAAGCCAATGTATTTTTATGAATTACGCACAGGACAAGGTTGTCATTGAAGGCGGAGAGCCAGACTTCATTTGGTGCGACGAACTTGTGCCCCTTGACTGGGTTCAAACCCTCAGATACCGCATTCTTACCAGAAGAGGTAGGTTGTTAATAACTTTCACTCCTATCGGGGGTTTCTCTCAAGTAGTCAAGGAGTATGTCAATGGCTGTAGGTTTACCAAAACCAAGAAAGCCGAGATACTTCCTCAGAACTTGATACACGTTGCTGGTTGTCCAAAGGGGCATATGCCTTATTTGGCTGAAGGTCGTTCAAAAACCTCTGGTATAATCTGGTTTCACTCAAAATTCAATGTTTACTCACCATTTGACCAGATGGTGAAGCAATTAGATAACAAAACCGACTATGAAAAGAAAATCCGAGCGTATGGGTGGGCACAAGCCCTCGTCGGTTCGCAATTCCCGATGTTCGGTGAAACGCACATCATCTCGGAAGATAAAATCCCCCAAGAAGGCACGAACTATATGTCGTGCGACCCAGCGGGGGCGAGAAACTGGTTTATGCTCTGGTGCAAAGTCACGAAAGAAGGGGACTACTACATATACAGGGAATTCCCGGACGAGACTTACGGCGAGTGGGCACTTCCTGACTCTAAAGCAGATGGTAGAGAAGGCCCTGCACAGCGTTCGAGTGCTGGTCGCGGTATTGATGAGTATAAAGGACTTATTCGAGGCTTTGAGGGAGGAGAAGAAGAAATAGAGGAGCGTTACATTGACCCTCGTGCTGGTGCTACTCAAGCAATCGGTAAGGATGGTGGAGTTACGCTTATCAACTTACTTGATGACGGAGAAGACCCAATGTATTTCAAGCCATCCGCAGGTATCAAGATTGACCAAGGTGTGTCAATCATAAATGACTGGTTATACTTTGACCAAAGCCAGCCTATCACATATATAAACAAACCTAAGTTGTTTATCTCCGACAAGTGTCAAAACCTAATTTACTCAATGCGAGAGTGGACTGGAAGCGACGGAGACAAGGGTGCTTCTAAAGACCCTATTGACGCATTGAGATATATTGTGGTTATGAACCCAGTATATGAAGATTCTAACTCATATAAGCCTCTTGGCGGAGGTTCTTATTGATTTTTCCATAACTATTGATAAACAACTACCATGTCCGAACAATTTTGGCTTAACGGCACAGACAAAATCGCCCAATCAAGCGATACCCCAGATATAGAATACTTAAATGACGAACTTAATCGCTCTATGTTTTATGGTGGTAATATGTCTCGACTCACAACTTCTGACGACCAGAGAATGTGTCGCTGGGAAGGTCAGTCGGATGATGGACGAAAGCACGAAGATGCTCTGGGCTTTGAGCCTTTTCCTTTCGAGGGTGCTTCCGATGTAAGAGTAAGACTTATTGACGACGTTATCAATCAACTGGTTGTCTTATTGATGACCTCTTGGACAAGAGCCAACATCAAGGTGTCGGGGATAGAAGTAAATGACGCAGAGCAATCATCTGCAGCCCAGACATTAATGATTTGGGTCGTTAATAACAAGATTCGTGCTGAACTTGAAAGAGAAGCAGAACTCTGGATTCAATACACAATGCAATTTGGCTGGTCGGCAGTTCACATTGGATGGAATAGAGTCATCTCAAAGAAGAATGACATAATCAGAATGGAAGACCTTGCCCAAGCCGCAATGCAAGGCAATGGTATGTTGGCTACTGCGATGCAACAGATTCAAGCAGACCCAGACACGGACTTGGGTGTAATGATGATTCAACAGTCCTTGATGTGCACGGAAAAGGATGCCAAGACCATCTGCAAAAACCTTAATAGGCAAGGATGGTCTGAATACGAACAGCCCTACATCTCACTAAACTTGCCGGTGGTAGCAGCACTTAAGCCGTTTGACGAGATTGCCTTCCCTCCAGAGACAGTTGATATCCAAGACGCTAGAGTTATCTTTAAGAGAACATTTATGTCCGAGGTTCAGATGCGAACCATTGGTAGAACAGAAGGTTGGGACGAAGACTTTATGGAACAGGCGGTAAATACCGCTGGAAAGACTGGGTATTTGCAAGATTCTAATTTAATTCCGCTTATCAACACAGTTCCCAATGCTATTGAAAAAGCCAATAATCTCATTGAGATTGTTTACTCCTATGCTCGACAACTAGATAAGGCTGGTAACTCCGCTATCTATTATACTGTGTTCTGCCCGATGGTTGAAGAGCATCTCTTTGGTAAGCACGAAATCCTAGAATACGCTCACGGACAATATCCGTTTGTTGAGTTCAGAAGAGAAAGACTTAGACGCTCAATCGTCGAGTCAAGGGGCATCCCAGAGGTGCTATATACAGAGCAAGAAGAATTGAAGGCACAGAAAGATGCCATCAGAGATAGAACAGCACTTGAGGTTAGCCCTCCCCTTATGGTCAAGAAGCGTTTGGCTTCTCAGACAAGAATTGGTCCTGGACAGTTGCTACCTGTTAACTCACCAGATGAATACCAGTATTTGAGTGGTCCAAGTGGAACGCCCGCTACTGCTTTCAGTTTGATGGAACGTATTGAACTCAAGGTTGCACAGCAGTTTGGTCTATACCATCCGCAGGTCGTGCCTACGCACACGCAGATGACACAGCAGTTTGCTGTGAATAACTTCTTCAATGCTTGGAGTTCGGTCTACAAGCAGGTGTTCTCGCTTTGCATCCAGTTTATGTTACCAGACGAAATTACCAGAGTTACTGGAGTTCCTATTACGGCTACATTTATGGAAAACCATCACCAGTTCGACTTTATGGTGAAATTCGATATTCGCGAACACGATACAGATTTTGTCCTTGAGAAGTTAAAGACCATTAACCAGTTTATTCTTCCAATGGACTCGACTGGGACAATTGACCGTTCTAAGTTAATAGTTAAATTGGTTCAAGCCGTTGCTCCAGAAACCGCACACGACATTCTGGTTGACCAGAAGACCGCTACACAGAAGCAATACAAGGAAGTCCAAAACGACCTTGCCTTGATGATGTTGGGTCTTGAGGCTCAATATACAGAGAATGACCCTATTGCTGGACAGAAGTTGCAAGCGATGCAGGATATTATGTCAAAGAACCCCAAGGCACAGCAAGCGTCACAGTCTGACCCTGTATTCCAAGCCCTGTTCCAGAACTACTCAAAGAACCTACAAATGTCAATAACCCAACAGCAGAACGCCCAAATTGGAAGAACCGGCGTTTCTCCAGTAGGTAACAAGTTCGCTCAACAAGCACAAAGCGGTGAGCAGCAAGAACTTGCAGAACCTACCGATATGCAACAGGCTATTAATCCTGTTGGAATTGGACCTCAATAATTGATGCGAACACAAAAAGAAGAAGAACAAAAGAAGAAGATTCAAAACTCTCTTTTATTTCACCAAAACGACGTTTGGGATACTATCCTCTACATCCTTGATGAAACAATCAAGCAGGAGTCAAGTCTTGCTATAAATCAAAACATTGAAGAGGAAAAACGAAGCCATCAGGCTGGACGAGCAGATGGAATTGTTTACTTTAAGGAACTCATTGAAGATACAAGAGCAATGGCTCTGAAGTTGAAAGACCGAGAAGGTTCTTGACAAAACTGAATCAATGGTTAACTTATCAAATTAAGTTTCTGCGAACTCTAAACGCTGACTGATGACTACACAAAATGCCGATAACGGAGAGGCACTAAATCCCGTGGAAAGTGATATCGGAATCACTCAAAATGATAGCCCACTCTCAGCACAACTGAGAAACATCCTGTTCTCCGACGGACAAGATGAAGGTCAGCCAGAACCTCTAGGAGAAGAAGGCGAAGTCCAGACTGAGGAAAGGGGTGAAGAAGTTGATACACTAGATGACGGTCTAGTTGAGGATACAGAAAACACTACCGAGGCCCAAGATGGCGAAGAAGTTCTTTCACAAGTAGAGACGGAAGAAACCGCTGAACAAACAGGTGTTCAGAAGCGTATCGACAAACTGACGGCATTGCGTAAGACGGCTGAAGAGCAGGTTGAATCAATGAAGCAGGAAGTTGATAAGTATAAGTTACAGATTGCGGAGTTTGAACAGAATAGCGATAGAGTGCAGCCTACGGCTGATAGCCCTTTTGCAGACCTCACATCACACGATGCAATCAAGAACGAATACGAGCAAGCGAGACAAATCAGATACAAGTGCGAAGCCAATCCCGAAGGCTTTGAAATGGGTGATACATACTTCAATGCCGAACAGGTTAGAAATATGAAACTCAATGCACTACAGGCTATGGAAGTTCACCTTCCTAAACAGGTTGAGTTTGTAAAGGCAAGAGAGCAATGGAAACCCGTTGCTTACGAAAGTTACCCTTGGTTGAAAAACAAGGAATCTACCGAATACAAGTTAGCCCAGCAAGTTCTGAAGACATTCCCGCAGTTTAAACGCTTCCCAGACTTTGAGTTGTTCATTGGAGACTATGTTAGAGGCTACACCTCTAGAACTAGTCAAATTGCTAAGAAAGGTGTCCCTATCAAGGGAACGCAACAATTGGCAGTAAAACCGTCCTCAGCAAATACACAATCAAGCAGAAGTGATACTACTGCGAGGAGTGTTGAATCTCGATTCGCAAGAAACGGGAACCGTGATGACTTAAAGACGATAGTGTCAAAATACCTCTAACCTCTAATATACATATACTACTATGGCTATGCTCACAGAACGCAACCTTTCACAAGCCAATAAACTTGGTCGTCGTGAAGAGATTGCTAACCTAATTTCCCTCGTTGACGCGAAGGATACCCCACTTACCTCAATGGCTAAGAAGGGTTCACAACCTCAACAGACCCTGTTCCGCTGGCAGGTGGACTCGCTCCCCGACCCGGTTACGACTGGAACTGTTGATGGCACGGACGTTGCCGCTGGCGACTTCGAAAACTATGTCAAGGAAGGTGCGACTCAATACCGCAACGAACTTGCCGCCCACATTCAGATTTTCCGCAGAAAGACCAGAGTCTCAAAACTCACTCAGTCTTCTGTTACGAACATTGCTGGTGTTAAGGACGAACTCGCAAACAATGTCGCTAAGGCAATTACGCTTCTGAAGCGTGACATGGAAAAGACCTTTGGTTCTGCCAATGGTTCTCAAACCGATAACGGAACAGTTCCTTACCTCACCCGTGGTCTGGACAAGTGGCTTGTTAAGGCTGCTGATAAGGATACCCACGCCGCTACGCTTGTTCCAGATGCCTTCTGTCTGCCTTACAATGCTGGTGATGCTACCTCCTCGTCTGTCACGACTGGTGCTGTTGGTGACCTTACTGAACTGCAAGTTCAGAATGTGCTTACATCCATCTACAAGCAGACTGGTCAGTTCAAGACCTACGACTTGCTTTGCGGTCCTCTCCTGAAGAGAGCGTTCACAAATCTTGTCTATACAACAAAGGAAGTTGCTGGCACAGCGGCTGCTCCTCTCACATCACAATCCCAGAGAAACTACAATAGAGATGCGTCTGATTCGTCATACCAGTCTTCTATCGACTTGTTCGAAGGTGACTTTGGTGGTCTGAGACTGCATCCTTCGCTGTTCCTCAAGAATCACACAGTCGGTTATGTCATCCCGTTTGACATGGTTGAAGTTCGCTATGGTGGCAATGTCGCCGAAGTGACTGCTCTCCCTGACAATGGTGGTGGTCCTGCCAGACTTATCGAAGCCGTTGCTGGCCTCGTTGTTCATAACCCTCTTGCCTTCGGCAAGTTGGACCTCACATAAGCGAGGTGTCGGACTTTATCCAAAGTCTGGCTGACGTTATTCCCTCCCATCTCCGCAAGGAGGTGGAGAGGGAACTTCGTTTCGGTTGGAATCAGCAAGCGATTAAAGCCCAAACAGAAGCCAAACAATTGGCTATCTTTGGTCACGCTAACGAAGCCAAAGCCATTGATGGCGTTGGCGAAATGGTTGCCAGAATTCCCAGAAGTGCATTCCACTATTGGGGGCAACGCCTCGGCTATGAATGCTGGGAAGACAAACAATTCAGAAATGAGTTCATTCGGGACAACCCAGAAGTTGCTGTCCGCAATCGAATGAAACGCACCTGTGTCAATGGATACAGCGGTCTATTTGATTCTTCTGGAACACTTACAAAATGAGAACAGTTGATTTTGAAACAGTCCTTGCCCAATCAATGCAATTGACTGGACTTGACAGGCATAATGTTACAACTCAATCATTCTCTCAGATAAGAGATTTTGCTAATAACCGCATCCAGTTTGCTTGGGAGCACGATGCTTGGCCTGACCTTATCAGAAGCACACTTTTTCCAGTTGTTAATTCTGGGGATTTGCATTACGTTGTAATCCCTACGGGTAATTTAATTACAAACTCGGAAGGCACATTTAAGATTGATATCGGCACTATTATGCAGGTCACCCTTGAAGACCCTAGAATTAAGGGTAAGGTAAAGGAAATTGGCTTTAGTTTTGACGAATATGAAACCCTTGTTGATGGAGAAGTTTACAATACTGTCAGACGTATCATCATTGATATTGCTGACGCTACTGAGGTTTATTTGACATATAGACTTAACTGTCCAGAGTTCGTAGGCGAACTGTATGACTCAACAATCACCTACAGACCGGGACAGACTGTTTACTGGGCATACCTTGCCGACAACTACTTTGCACCTACTACTGGTGCTCTCTACGCAGGGAAAAAGGGTAACTTCTGGAAGTGCCTAGTAGAGACTAACACTAAGCCTAACATCAATGGTAATAGCGAGCCACTTGGAACTGATAAGTGGGAGAAGGTAAAGATTCCTGCTATGTTTGGTCAGTATCTTATAAAGGGTATTCACGCGGATTGGCTTAGGTCTGAAATGCAACTTGACTTTGGCGACAGGGTTAATGCAGAAGCCAATGCATTGCTTGACATGGAAGTTAATAAGGCTATTGTCCAGCAAGGCATTCAACCAAGAATGAAATTTAATCAAATATACTAATACAATGTCTCACATTAATATCTCAACCCCATTTAGTAGAAAGTTTGTTCACGCTGACTTTACGGCTGGACTTACTGCTGCAAACCTAGTTGCTTCTTCCGTTCCCGGCGAAAGAAGAATTAGCACACTTATTCAAAACAAGTCTGCTACAGCAACAATTACACTTATATTAAATGATACTGGGTCTGTTGGGATTACCCTTCCGCCAGCAACTTTATTTTCAATTGATAACTATGCTGGAACGATTAGAATTTCTGCAGATGCAGCCTCTACTCCTATTCACATTGCATATTCTATTGTATAAGCAAATTTGTTAGAATCATACTTAATAATTTATGTCCATCCAAATCAGCCCAAATCTTCCTGCAAATGTAGTTGAGATTGGCAATGAGATTACTCAAGCCAAAGTTGATGAAATTAATGCTGGCACACTAGCCCTTCAAACTTGGGTTAGCGATGACTATTTGGCTAAAACTGGTGGAGAAATGACTGGTGGTATTGTCTTTGATGCAGTAGGCCAGCAGAACATTAGCAAGGGCACATTTGATAACAGTCTTGGGGGTTACAATGGCATCAGCCTTACTTGTGCTGTGGGCTATGAGTTAAACTGGCAGGGCGGTCACTTGGGTAATTGGTATAGTGGGGCCTATAATTTAATTACAATCGATAGCCCAGTTCACATTACGCATATCGATGGTTTAACTGTCGAAAGCGGAATGACTGTTAATGGTCCAATCATTAGCGATGAGTCTGCGACCTCGGGTTTCACGACTACCCTTAATGGAATCGGCCTTCAAATGGGAGGCGGTCAATACATCTCCCAAGAGGAGACACTTGTCTACGGGTTCAATGTTCAACTACCAGTCAGCGGCTCGATTACTTTTGGTGACTCGACTACGCAATCCTCGGCTGGAGTCTCAAGCGACAAGGCTATTGCCAACGCCTTTGCCGCTTCAATGTGGTATGCGTGGGACGGCTATGACAATGCTAGGAATGGTGTCGTAAATACTAATTACATTGGCGGGAGTTTTTTAAGTGCTGGCATTAGCGATGGCACAACCTTTGCGGCTGGCTTCCCTGCGACAAATGCAACCCTCGACACGGGCAGTTATTGGTATGTCAGTATCAACGGCACTCTTTCGGACCTCTTTATCTATAGCCCCTAACCCTATGTTTACATTCCTACTACTCCTTATAACCCACAGTATCTTCCTTATTGGAGGAATTTGGATTGGATACAAGAATTCCAACTCCTCAAAGGTTCAAAAGGCTAAGACTCTGCTGGAAGAAATCAGCGGTAAGTAATGGCTGGACAGGCACAACAGGCTGGAAGTTACCTTGTTGATGGTGACCAAGGCTTCTTAGGGTTCAACTCCAAGGATAATCCGCAGTCTTTGAAGGAAGGGACTCTCTCGTTGTGTCAGAACTTCAGACTTAACAGGGGTATTGCCGAGTCCAGAAAAGGGCTTCAGAAACTTACCCCTGCCGGTGTTGACAATGTTCCATTAAGATATGTAACTACATTTAAGACTACTGCGGGGGTTGACCTTGTTGTTTTAATTGCACAAACTGGTCTTTATTACTTCAACACAGTTACTTCAACCAGAACTGGCCCTATTGCGTTCCCTGGAACGGAAGAAATCCTATCTACTGACGAAGTAGGTGCATATCAAGCGGGTGGAAGTTTGTATATATTAAGAGGTCTTTCAAAGATTCCTTTGAAGTGGGTTGATGGTGGGGGAAGTATTATAACTGTTCCTCAATCTTCCGCAACTGATATGCCCAATGGCATACAGGGTATATACATTGGCAATAGGGGTGTAATTCAGAGTTCTTCTGACGAGATAAGCGTATCTCATTACTTAGACCAGACAACATTTTCATTAATGGACGTGTTTAAGATTAACGATGGGTCTAATGAATCTATCGTTGCTATAGCACCTTGGGTGTTGAATGAGTTTGTGGTATTTATGCGTAATCGTATGTATTATGCTTCTGTTGGGGCTGGTGCTTATGCTGCAGGAGATGCCCCAGTAGCCGCAGACTCATATGTCAAAGTTCTAGCCACGGATATCGGTTGCGTGGCAAGGGGGTCAATAGCCCAAGCCGCGGGTGGTATGATGTTCCTTGCTGACGGAGGGGTATATATGCTCACTCCACAGGCTGCAACGACTCCTGAGGGTATGCGGGCGGGTGTATTGGGTGAGCCATTGAGTGCACCAATCGACGATATAATCCAGAGAATAAACCAGAACGACGTATCTAAGGCAGTCGGTATTTACTTCAACAACAGATACTATCTGTCAATACCGGTAGATGGTAGTGCGTATAACAACGTAGTAATTATATTTAACTTTATTAACAAGCAATGGGAGTCCATTGACACATTCCAGTCTGGTATGGATGTGTCGTTTATGGTTACTGGCATTTACAATGGTAAGAGAAGGCTCTTCTTTGTAGATGAAGAATTTGGTATCTTCCTTGCTGAAGAATTGCTTGATGGTGACCACTACGACAACAGCACTTTAAATAATGTGCTTCCTCTTGAGTTGCCATTCCTTCTATATGACCCATTAGACCCTGATGCGTTTACCAGATTCAAGATTGACAGTAAACTGATTACTCGTTCCTACAGTTTTGGGTTCTCTGAGGATAAGCGTTATTCGCAGGTTGAAATTGACCTAAAGGCTGACGCTGGTTCGCAGATAGAAACTACAGTCTTAACCGAAAATCCATACTTCGAAACACTCATTGACACATTCGGAGTGCCAGCGTCAACTTTCAGCGTAAGAGACTTGCCTATTCGCAAAGTTTGCTCATCCTGTCTAATCAAGATTGAATCTTACAACAACCCTTCGTCTGTTAGGTCTTTGTTTATCACAGGAATAAGAACAGGCACTAACATACGCTCTACTACATAAAATGCCAGTCCAACTATCAGCAGGAGAAGTCTTTGCAAACGGTCAACAAGTTGACGGAACAAGACTTAACAATCATATCAATGGTGCTATTGTATTAAAGGGAGCAATTACAGAACAGACTCCAATTGAGTCACCTATACTTGCTTCAGACGATAAGTTTCTTGTTATTGATACATCTGCTGATACATTGAGAAAAGTTAATGCATCAAGTCTCGTTCAAAGCAACTTGCCTGTGATTTCATCGTTAATTACATCAAGTAATTACTTAGCACAGCCAAATGAGGATGTTTCAATTCTTGCTAATGATGGAGTTGTTGTAACTGGTAAGGAGTTTACATCTATTAATGGAATCAACGTAACAATAACTTCAATAGCACACGGACTTGTTGCAAGTCAAGTAATTACAGTAACCGCATCCATTGCTGCGTATAGCGGAAAATACAAGATTACATCAGTAACAACAGACACGATTGTATATACACTTAGTGCTGCAGTTACTATTGGTTCTGGCACTTGTAATTACCAGAAGGTTGGAACGGTATTTACTAATGACCTTTTTGTCGTTGGTGATGAGTATGTTACTGGTAATGTTACTCAAACTGGTAATGTAACTCAAACTGGCACGGTTAATATAACTGGTGCTCTACAGGTCAACGGAACTGTTGGTTATGTGCTGACTAATATTGTTGAAGAAACAATGACTCCGTATACTGCTACTACTCCCGGAGTTTTTACTGCTGTCTGGACTTCAACCGCATTTGTTAAACCCTCTGAGGAAATCTGGGTGTTTGAAACTGTTTCTGCTCATAGTGGTATTACTGGATGGACTTACGATTTTGCTTTTAGATATGGAAGTCAAACAGCACAAAGTGGACAGTATCTTTCATATAATGCCCAATTTGATTCAGGCAACTCGAGCCTTAAAACCTTTAATGTAACTACGAATAGATGGGTTGTTCCTGCTGGAACTGCCATTGCCTCTGATACAGTTAATGTAGATGTATATGCTGGAAGTGGTAGTCAGATGACATTGTTTCAAACTACAATGCCAATTACAAATATTACTAGCACTCTTGGCGGAACGATTGCCTCTTCCAAGTTCCGCATCTACAAATACAAAACCGCTTAATTTATGGAATTAACATACAGCATGGGCATTGAAAATGCCAGACGGCAAAACGCTGCACCTAATTATGGTGAGTTTATGACTGCTGATGCACAGCAGTATTACAATGAAAACATGGGGGCAATTGCAGCCCAGAAAAAGATTATTCCTGCGTCTATCCAAGCAGAGGAAGCAATGCTTCCGCAACTGCAAGGGTATCAAGCAAGGAGTATGGGTTCGCAATCTCAAAACCTACTTGGTCAATACCAAGGAATGCAGGATTACTCGCTACAAGCCCAACATCAGTATCAAAATCAGTTGATGGGAATTTACGGACAAGGCGGACAAATGGCTACTAATTACGCCGTTCAAAGTCTTGGACCACAGGGTGCTCAGAATTACAATATGTTCCAGCAACAGGCTGGCGAAGGTCTTGCAATGGGTTCTGGACTTGGTTACCAAGACCAAATGTATGCCGAGCAGTCCGCAAGAGCAGCAATGTCAGCCAGAGGATTGACAGGCAATCAAGCCGTTGGTCAAGAGGTGCTTAACTCTTATCAACTTGGAAATCAAAGACTCCAACAGCGTCAAGCAATGGGTGCACAAGCATATCAAATGGCTGGTCAACAGCAATCTTTTGGTCATCAAGCCTATAATGCTCCAGCAATGCAAACGTCACAGGGTTTGTATGGGGTTGGAGAACTTTATGGTGCTACCCAGAACTCGTTCCAAAATATGGGTTCTCAATTCCTAACACCAGAGTCTCAATATCTTGCTAATATTAGAAGTAATAGAATTTCCCAAGAAAATGCAAATAAAGCGGCTAGCGCATCAAATACTGCTGGTATTGTTGGCGGTGTTGCTACTGTCGCTGCTGCCGCCTTCATTTAATGACAAAAGAGGAAAGAAGTCTTGATATAATTCAACGAGGACTTTCGTTGTCAAATAAGTCGGCGGTTGCTTGGTCTGGCGGAAAGGACTCTATGGTTCTTTTGCATTTGATGCTTAAGGCGGGCAGTAGATTCCCTGTAATCTTCTTTAGAGAACCTTGGCAGCCTTGGAAGTATAAATTCCAAGATAGGACTATACAAGAGTATGGGCTTGAGGCATATACTTGGCATCCTCAAAAGTCGTCCTTTCAACAAACTGGAGATGAGTTTGAAATTCAAAATGTCTATTCATTTGACACAACGATTGTTACTTGCCCAAGCGGTATAACAAAACCTGTTGTTGGAAAGCCTTGGGTATGTTCGTTGGATATGCTTAATAGACCTAAGCAAATGAATCTTATCTCTGGATGGGATATGGTATGGGTTGGTCACAAGGCTTGCGATAGCGACCCTATCTATGGTGGAGACGCTGGGACTAGAACTGAAGTTAGAGTTGTTCCGGGACAAGCCACTATGATGTTTCCCCTTCGTGATTGGACTCACGAAGATATTTGGAATTATACTGTAGCCAACAACATTCCGATTGACCTTGACAGATATGAACAAGTTAACGGAAAATGGGGCGAGAAAGTTGACAAACTCACCAATGTTGACTATGTTCACGCTTGCACCGCTTGTGTTGACAGAAGGGCTACGGCAAACAAGTTTGTTTACTGTCCTAAGTATAATGGAGTAGTGGAAAACTGCTCTGATAAACTTCCTTGGTTTGACCAAGCAATCCCTTCTTATATGAAGGACTAATTTACAAATACTATTTATGCGACCACAACAATCTAATGCTCCGGGAAACGCAAACCCGTTTACGCGATATTCTGGTGAACAAGTTCAACAAATACCTGCTGGTTATGTTGAGGGAATGAGTTCTTGGGGCAGAGTTGCTCAACAAACTGCATCTTCTATTGCTGGAATGATGGGCGACCAAGCCAAACTTGAATCTGCCGCAAGGCAGGGAACTATTGATACCAGAAAGGCTGATGCACTTGATAAAGCAAATGCACTAAAGCAACAAGGTCTTGATGCTGAAAGTGCATTTAAGGCTTACAGCCTTGCGGCTACTTCCGAAGATAACACATACACTAGAGCAAAAGATGCTACTTCTGCACTTGGTGGTTCTATTGGAATGTTGAAGGAAGAAATTGGCAACAAAGATACAACTGAAGAAAGAAGAAGAGAAGCAGCACTTGAGTTAAAGCAAGCCAAAATTGATTTTGCTGAATCTACAAAAAGAATGGTTAATTTGGCTAAACAACCTCCACTTACCTTTGATTCGTTCCAAGAAAGTCAACAAAAGATTAGAGAACAAAGACTAAGAGAGGCGATGCCAGGGGCTGCACTTCCAGCAAGACCTGCAACTCCTGCAACAGTTCCTACTAGTTACTATCAATCTCCAGCATTTCAATCGCCATTCTCAACTGGAATGGAAGACAATGCTACAAAAACAGTAGCATTTGGAGGTTCACCAAAAAAAGCCGAAGTGGTAGGGGGAAGGGTTTCTTCGGTAGTTACTCCTGATGGGACAAAGCATAGAGTAGGCGGTTGGGTATCAGAGGCAGACCTTCCAGCAATTAACCAAGTAGTTACTGCTATGGAAGCATCTAGTGCTGGCAATGCCTATGGGACTCCATCTGGTGCTGAAACGCCCGGTCCTACACCTGCTCCAGTTGAAGAAAAGGTTGCGTTAAACGGACCACTAAACAGTAAGTATTTCCATACAGAACCTCTTACTCCTATTAACGGGTCAAGTAATAGGGACAATAGACACGGAACGATATTCTTTGAAGAAACCGTGAGTCCAAGCACAGGTGAAAAGACCAGAACTCCTATTGTTAAATATAACTCCAATCAACTTGTTAATGCGGATGGAAGTCAAAACGCAGACGCACATATGGAGTTGAGAAGACTTACTTTAATTAATGAAGTCTTAAAGAGTGGCGAACATAAGAATACATCACCAGACCAAGCAGAAAGAGATGCTGCAGATGATGCCTTTGGAACAGCAGATAACGCACTTGATATGCCAGCAATTAGACAGGCATATGCATTTGTTGATAGAAACCTTCAAAATAAGTCAAATGGAGGAATTGAAGCCGATATGTGGGGTTCTAGATTTGAATTAAAATATGGTCAACGTCCGTCTGCATTTATTGCTCAAGGTGATGCAATTGTTGAAGAATACATTACTCCGTCTGCCGAAGTTGCACTTAGAGCAACCGCGAATGGAAGAATGGCTAGAGCACTAGAAAATACGTCAAGTGCACCAGAAAGACCTGCAGGACTTGATGAATCAATTGCGGCAAATGATACAGCACTTAAATATTGGAAAGGTGAAATTGCTAGACTTGACAAACTTCTTGGTGACCCAAACACCGTTAATCACAAACCTACACTTGATGCGTTAAAAAATAAGCGAGCAGGTGCTGTAACCCAACTTGAGGCTGAAAACAAAATTACTCAATCAATTCAAACACAGGTTTCTAATTTAGATGTTAAAAACAGACAATTTATAGCAAACCAGAAACTTGCGGCTGACGAATTGGCATTAGATGAGTCAGTAGGAAGACTTGACAAGATGGGAAGAGAAAAGACCGACGACATTGAAAAACTTGTCTCAAGATGGATTGGCATTCGTCCTCAGGACTTAAAAAGAACTAATGGGTTTGTTGCTCAAGGACTTAAAGATTTGCCCAAGATTTTACAAGAGATTCCTATTATGATTAATGGGAAGAAAACTGGCAAGTATTACTCTGACAGACTTGACAGCGGTGAATTACTGGAAGCATTAAGAAAGAATGGGGATTATAAAACAATTGCAAAACTTACAAGAAATATGCCTACACCAGAGCAACTGACAAATAACCAAGGAACTGGCATTTATGATAAGCAGAAGAAATGGGATGAATCACTTTACCCTATGAATAGACTTTATGAGTTGAATCAAGAACTTATTAAAGAACAAAACAGCAAAGGTGGCAGTTGGGCATCCGTAGCATTAATGAAAGTAAGAATGCCTAATGGGGATTTAGCAACTGCTGGAACATTGCAAAAGGTTTTAGTTGGTGCTATTCGTGAATCTGTTGTTGGACCTGGAAATCCTTCTAACTACGAGCAAGAAGTCCTTGCTTCAATCATTCCAGACCCTTCTCAAATTGCGACAATTCCATCAAGACAGAAAGCGAGACTTCAAGCGTTGGCTACAATCTCAATGCTTCACCATTACAATAGCATGATTTCAAATGGTATGTCTCCTACGGAAGAGACATTAAAGATGTATAGTAAACAAATAGGTAAAGTTCTTGGATATGAAGTTACCCCAGAAACCTTTAAGGGGTTATACGATGACTGGGATAGACAAAAGACCATGTATCGCAATAGCGAGACTGTTAAAAGTCCTAACGAAAACATCCCTAAGGAGTATGCCCAAAGACTTATTGACAGTCTGGAAGCAAGAACAAAGGAATCTAAGTAATTTACTTGCTATTTATTGACTCCTATAGACTATAATCCGATATGGCTGAGACACCTGCTTCTGGTTTACCTAAGAAAACATCCCCGCTTGACCCTTTGACTGCAGGAGTAGCCACAAGACCAGTTCAGGCTATTGCAAATGAGATTGAGACAAAGGCAATACAAAGGGGGGAACAACCCCCATTTATACCAGTAAAGAAGGGTGAATCGTCCTTTGTGCCTCCTATTGAACTTCAAGACGGAAGCCCAGAATCCGAGCAAGCGTATCAAAACATCATTACTCAGAAAAATCCTCTTGGTTACCAGATTAACAGAAAGGTTATTTTTGCACTTGAATCACAAAAGTCATACCTTGAAGACTTAAAGAAGTGGGATAAGGAAGCAACGATGAATGCTAATGTCCTTCCCGGTGGTGGAAGTGTTCCACTTAGAGAAATTCCCACATTACATCCAAAGGCACAATTCCTTGTTAATTTTGGGAAAACACCAAAAGATATATTAATTGGAATAGCCAGAGCACAGGCTAAAGCACAGCATTTTGCTGGCAAATATCAAGACGACCCTCGTTTTCAAAGATTACTTCAGAGCGACGATACGCTACTTAAAACACCAATAGCATTGGCTGATGCTATGTCTAAGAGTGGTGGTATGTTTGAAACAAAAGAAGAAGAAGAGTTCTTCAGAGCGTCTGCTGAAAACCCTAACTCAATAGAATACGACACAAGCCCATTTAGACTTCTTCAAAGAATGAATCTAGAAGAAATTGGCAAAAGTGGAACTTTCCATCCATCTCAACTTGAAGTTGAAATGAGAAAGACTGGCTTTTTGTTAAATCCTAAAAACCCTAGAGATGTAAAGATGTGGAGGGCGTTCCGTAAATGGAACGACGAACACCCAGACCAAAAGGGAATAATGGAAACCTTTGGAGAAAATTCAATAGGGGCAATTAAAATGCTTACTGACGCTGTGGTTAATACTGGTTACACATCAGTAAAATCCGTTGGTGACCCTCAAATTGGTTGGAATCCAGACTTTAAGGACGAGAAGTCAAAGGCTGCATATCAAACCCTTCTCCTTACTTTAATTTCGGCAAAGCAAAACGGTGAGGTTTTAAAGGGCTTTTCGGAAGATGCAGCACTTGATATGGTTGATAAACAATTTGCTGCATCTGGCAAAATAGACTGGGATTTTTTTGATTCAAAAGCAAGAGACCAGTTGCCACAAATGGCAATTGAACTGGCACATATGCATAAGGATTTAGATTCTAGAGGTGCTTTTACTGCCAAGAAGCAAGGAATTACTCAACTAATGACTTTGTTTTCTGCTGCAGTTACCGGAACTATCGGTATGGCAGGAATGGGAATTGATACAGGTCCAGATAGATGGTGGAGTCAAAGTTTGGCTGGTATTTCAACTATGACAAGCGGACTTGCTGCGTCTGTTGGAGATGTAACTGGAAACCCAAGCCCAGACCTTACTCGTGCAGAAAGAGTTGAACAAGAAGAAATGAAGCGATTTAATACAGGAGTTACATACAGTCGTTGGCATCATCATTTGTCTACTAATGGTATATTCCCGTCAATGACGGACACTAGATACCATCGAGATGCTTCAATGTTTCTTACGGCAATTGAAGGTGCTGCTTTACTTAAGGGCGGTTGGGCTGCTGGTAGGGGTGCTTTGAGATATGCTGGAATTAAGACTGGCGGTCAAGGTTATTTAAGTTTCATGGAAAGCACCGGCTTACAGGCTACAAAAGAAGCAATGACTGTTGAGTTGAGAAGACTAGCAGCCCACGGAGTTGATTTTACTTCAGCGACTGAAAGTCTTGAAATTAGAAGAGTTCTTCAGGAAATCAAGGAGGCTGCAAAACTTGAAAATGGTGGCAAAGGTATTGATGACTATGAAGCCATTGAAAGAGCATTTAACGGAACTGGAAAGATTAAGAATCCAAAGAATCCCAATGAACTAATTGAAGTTCCAAGAGAAACGTTAAATCAATTAAGTCAAAATATATCAAACAAGGCTGCTGGAGTTCAAACTGTAAGAGATGCTATTGCAAGGGCGGCTTGGGTTGGTAAGAACATCAAGTATTCTCCACAGGCTCAAATAACAATTCAAAAGGCTAGAAAGATTCTTGCTGATGCATATCCAGACATAAATGTTGATGGATTGGAAGATTCTGTAATTTACGACAGAATGAGAAGAAGTAGTTTTCCAAAAGGAAAGGGAGATGGAGTAATTAACGCAAACGAACTTCGTGCTATTGAGAAGGAAGTTGGTGCGACTTGGAAGGCTATTGACCCAGATGGAATTGCTGGAATGAAGAGAGGCGGACTTGGCCCTCTTCAAATTGATTATATTAATCAAAATCATTTATTTAGAGGGATTACAGGGCTATTAAAGAGTGGAAATTATTTTGCGGAACGACTTGAGGACTGGAACAGAGTTCACGGACTTCCCGTTTCTCCACTTATATCATCGGCAAAACTTTCTGCTCCTGCTGGAACTTCAGTAGCAACTCTCCAAGAAGGAGGAATGCAAGCCGCCCAAAGATATACGTGGGCATCAATGATTGTTCCGTTTCTGAGAATGGCTGGTGCTACTGGAGAACTTGGTGACTTTATAATGGAATTCAAAGCGTTAAACAAGGTTACGATGGGCGGTGAATACAACTCTACGCTCTTGGCAATGCGTAATAAATTCAACAGGGAAAAAAGAGCCTTATTGATTGAAAAGGCATCAATTAGTCCATCTGACTGGCCTACAATTAAAGCAGAACTAGAAGCACTTGGAGAGACAACCGTAAAGGAAGTTCCACAAACTACTGCTTCATCAGTTAATGTTGAAAGGGAATTAGCAAGAATTGAGAAGGAATATGAACATCTAAATCAAAAGGATTGGTGGGCACACAATCTAAGTTCTTGGTCAAGAAATGGTCTTATTGCTGGTGCTACAAAGTTATTCCGTGATGGTTCTGTTGGTGCAGCAACTAATGAGGCTTTTTTTGGAATGTTTTCTGGTATGCAAGGAATTGGTAGTGGAACTGGATTTGCTGCATTTGGAACTGGCGTAAACTCAATCAGTAGTGGTTGGGTTACTCACTTCACAAAGAACAAGAAACAGCAGGAAAGAATGACTTATGACTTAGATGAAATAAGAGCAAGAATGTCTGACAATGTAGGAGTTGAAGGAGATGTTCAGAATATGTATATCTTAAAGACTCTTGCTACCTCAAGAGATAATGCTGAAGGAATTAGAAAGCAAAAAGGCGACGAGGCTGCAGACACATATTTAGCCAGAGAGATATTCACAATAGCAAACCTATTTAGAATAGGAGCAACGATTGAATTGACTGATGCTGGCGTAAGACACGGATTAGTTTCATTGATGGAGTCTTTGAATATGGCAGACCCAGAACACGCAGATAAATTGCGTGACCATTATATGTCCGTTGCCACAAGACAGGGGCTTACCGGTGAGACTGCTACTCAGTATGCTAATCAAATGATTGAGCAAACAGTTAGGAATAACGCTGCTGGTGTTAGAAGAGGTTCAATTGGTAAGGAGAGAGGTTTGCTTGAAGCAAGAAGACAAAGACTAAAAGAAACAACTGGCAAAGAAGTAGACGAACTTGCACTTGCGGCTGAACAACTTGCAAAGGAAGCAGGTTTGTCCCCAGATGCATTGTTTAGTGCAAATGAAATTCCTACCCCATTTGTTCCAGAGCCTTATCCTAACCCCACTCCAATTTCTCCGAACGCAACACCAGTTGAAAGACGAAAGATTGAGCAAGAGAACCTTGCTAGACGTGAGGAAGTTGACATTAGAAATAAAGCAGCAGAAGTAACGCATAGAGAAAATATTGACACAAACAGAACAATTGGTGGAGTTCCGACTGCTGGTCTTCCTGCAAATATTGTTGATAAAATTAATACTTTCAGAGAAGAATTCAAACGAATCAAAAACACTCAATGGAAGAATAACCTTGAGGTTCTTGACATTACGAAACAGTTAGAAAATCTAGACATTGAAGCAAAGTCTATTGAACAAAGCAATCCAATTGCAGAATATAGAGATGGTGCAATTACTATGGGTCCAGATGGTGCATTCCTTACTTCTTTTAAGAACGGTATAACTGTTTGGGAGCAAAATGGAAAAGTAAGAATTTATTTAGACAAGGATAAGTTTTCTACTGCCGATGCTAGAGAAGAAATTTCACACGCATTGTTCTATACAGAGAATATGAGAGACTCTAGACCATATCTCCGAAATATAATTTTTGGTCAATATAAGGTTAATGAAAGCGGTCAAAGAGTATTAGTTAAAGGTCCGCTTATTGGTAAAACCGTTGAAGACTCAGTTAAGATGTTGGATATGTTTATAGATGCACACGCAACTACTATGAGCGACCAAGAGGGTGCTTCCTTTAAGGCTAGATGGGAACAGGGAAAGAAGAACCTAGCAAAGAACCCAGATGACACCAGACTTTTACAGGCTGGCTTTATTGAGTTTGCTGGAAGACTGTATCAAGCAAGAATGGAACTTGCTAATCCTCAGTTTGGAAGGATTGGACAACAGGGAAGCAGTTCCTCTGGTTCTCTTGAATATGGTAACCTTCCAATCCCTCAACAGCCTAACAACGCACAGGCTGGAAGGCTTTCTTGGTTCTTAGGTCCAAATGCAAGCATTTCTGGTAAACTTGAACCAAAGGCAAGATTGTTAATGAAACTTACTGTTGGGGACTTGACTATTAATGATATAATAAATGACGGGAATCCCATTAACGGCACAGATGTTGATTTTAGCGGAAAAGGACCAGATGAATTAAAAGATAACGTAAAGGCTACATTGGCAGAAAATGTGAGAATGGCTGCAAACTTCTTGAAGATTTTCAAGGTAAATGGTGCTTGGGATGGAATGTTGTGGGAATATTCAAAGGGTAAGTTGCAAGACCTTGGATTTGTTATTGACGACGCTCGTTCGACTCCAGATTTGACATTCTACAAGACTGGACAAATCAGAAACCCAATGACCGGCGAATTGAATCCAATTGACCCAGTAGCAATGAGATGGGCAGAGCAGATGATTATTTCAAGCAGAAACAGAGGCGGTAAAATTGACACATACGATATCTTCAGCACAGAAAGCGTTTTCTCAAGAGAGAACGACCCATCTCCAGAAGCAAAGAATCAGAGATGGCAATGGGCGTTAGCATCTGGTCGTGCTCACTTCATTAACCCAGATACATTGATGTTCAAGAAATCACTTGATAAGTTAATGCACGACGAATGGCAACCACTACGCACCCTTGCGGAGAGAGTCATTAAGCCTAGAATGGGTGAAGGAGAAGATTGGTCTGGACTTACTGTCAAAAAGACTGTTGATGGAAGAACCGTTCTTATTGGTGCTCCTAATTTAGCACAAACTAAAAGAATCCTTGAACACATAAAGACTGAATATGCCAATGTTGGTTCAGAAGGTAATCAAGCGGTAATGGAAAACCTTGGAATCTTTATGGAGGCAATTGCTAACGGTAATATGTTTGACCCTGGTGCTCCAAAAGAAAACCGCGGTTGGACACAATTATTTATGGGAGAATACGAAGGTGCTACCCAAGGAGTAGGTGAGGGAACTGCAGCAAGAACAAAAAGAACAAATGTTCAACAACGATTGCTAGCCCCAATGAGATTGGTCATTAGACCTTCTGGTTTGGACATTGGAGGTAAAAAGTATGAAGATGGTTCAGTATCAGACCATATTTACATTGAGGCACTTGATATGGTGGCTCTCGGTAAGTCAGTTCGCAATGGTTGGAATAACCTTATATTTGGTGAAAATGGTATTCCTTATTGGGGAACTGCGGCTAAAAACTATACTGATGGAAAACAACAATTGCAGGATTTATTCCACGGAAGACTAGAGAATTTAAACGAAGGCATTAGTCTTGTATTAACTAACTATCAAAACGGTGGTAATATTCAAAGAGCAACTGGTCCTACTGCTCAAAGACCTCCAAATGAATCTTGGGAGGTTTTACTCCCTCTTGCTAGAGGAAATCCCGGAACGGCAAAATTGATGGCTTCAGCCATTAACAGAATTCTTGGGTTTACTAGAACTGAATTTGTTGAACTTAATGGATATGAGCATATGGAAGTAAAGGCAATGAGTGCTGCCCAGAAAGCAAGAAGAGAGGAATTAAGAGATAAGTTTGACCCAGAAAACGAAGACGACAGAGGCTTTAGCCCACTTGAAGGCATCTCTGCGGCTGAAAAGAAACTTGCTAGACTATATGGTGAGCATCCAAACTCCCTTGGCGGTGAAAGAATGAGAGATACGCAAAATCCTTTTTCTCTGTTCAGAATTGACAGATTCCAAGGGACGGTAACTCCTCACGAAACCAACAATGGTCCTTCAAAGGTGCAATTTAATCAATTCACACAAGGGTGGGGTGCGGCTAACTATTCTTCTAAGAATTGGGTTCAAATGACCCCAGAAGATGTTGCGTCCAACAAAAAGATGTTTAATATGCAAGGACAAGACCTTACTGAAGGCTACCTGCATAAGTCTGGATATAGCATTTTCAGACAAGAAAGAACTACTAAGGGAGGGAAACGACCAGATGGAACTACAGCCCCAGATACTGTTAGAATGGAATATTTGGTGTTTGACCCAACACGCGGATTAGCAGGTAGAGGCTTTAATGATAAGGAAAAGGCGTTTGACTTTGCCTCTGAACACTCAACCACACTTACTCTTCCGCCAGAAAGAGCAAACACTCTTGAACTTGCGTTAAGAGACGAAGGTTGGCTTCCTAAGGGTATAAACTTTATAGGGACAATTAGAGATACCTTTGTTTCTAAGGATGGCAAGTGGCAAGCAGAGCGTAAGGTCTATAAAGGACAGAATGGATATCAACTGGTTGATTTGGCTAGCGGTCTTACTATCTTCCAAGGCATAAAGGTTGGTTTCCTTTCCGATGGACTAACTCCAAATGTCAAAGACCTAAATGCGGCAATTAAGGCTGCACAGGAAGGTAATATGGTAGAAATCGCTGTTGCTGATAAGTTTGAAGCAGATGTAAAGGGATTCAAGCATCCAATTACTGGTCAAAAAGGACTTGCTGATTATTTTATTGTTCACGGAGATACTGGTGCTCCAGACAAACAGTTAATTGCAAAGAGAAATCCTATTTACTACGAGATGAGAAAGCGTTTTGCCGAAACAATGGGATGGAATGCGGTTAACACTATTACTGCTTTAATGCGTAAGGAACTTGGAGATAACGTAGTTAACAATGACCACAAGGCGGTTAGCGACTGGGTTGAAAAGTGGACTAATGAATGGTCTGCTGAGAAGTTAAAGGAAATGACCAAGACAGCATCAGATGAGGCTAAGTTTGAATTAGAACAAACACTCTTAGATAAACAAGCAGTTGATATGTTGAATCTTGGTCAACAATGGTCTTGGCACAGACCTAAGAAACCAGCAGGACTCAAGCAAAGTGCTACACAAGAACAAAGAGATGCCTTTGACCAAGCCCAAAAAGACTACTTACAAGAATCAATTGAATGGGATAAGCAACAGAGAGCCATTAGAGAAAGACCAATTAATGAAGAAGAAATTAGTTCTCTTATTGCTTACGCTAAGTCAATGAAGGGTAGACAGTCTGAATTTGAAGGTCTTGTTGGCGTTCTTACAGGTCTTTCTGACCAAGCAAACAAAATTGCGGAAGGCAAGGAAGTTGCTGGTAAGTTGGCTCAAGTTAGAAACAGTATGAGAGAAGCCGAGGTATCCGCAGAGGCTACTTTCTATGTAAATAGAATGGGTTTCATAATTCACCAATTAATGCCAAAAGCACCTAAATCTTTAATGGGCATAGATGTTGTTATGCCTACTATTATTTCTCAGCAAAAAGGCTCTATAGACATTCTTGGAAAGAGAGTGCTTGGGAAGGGTGACCCAACTGATATTCGTAAGTCTAACTTTGTTATCTTCGCAAGTGGTGGCAATATAATTGCCAGAGTAAAGACCCTTGAGGAAGCCCACAAAGAAGTTGAAAAGGCTTCTGGACAGGCAATCTGGATGAAGAGATTTGTTGCTGAAGGTTCTGGGTTGGATTCTGGACCAATACCAGAGTCTATGAGGGAGCGTCCTGCTCCAGAAGGTGGAGTTTACCCAGCCAACCGCTACAACAAGCCTGCACCACGATGAACAACGACGACCAATCGTTTCGGGCGGTAATATCGGACTTTAAGGCTGGAGGTTGGGTAGTAATCATACTTGGAGCGATGGGAGCGTTTGTTAAGTTAGTAATCACTAACGAGAAGTATCAAGCGTTTGTTTGGGGCCGGAAGATATTTGCAGGTGCTTGCGTTGGAGTTTTGACATACTGTGCCTTGTATTACGTTGATATAATGCCTATCTATAAAGGTATCCTATATTCAATCTCTGGTGCTGTATCAAGTGAACTATTTGACATTGTTAGGTCTAGACTTATAAAGGAAGAAACTAAATAACATGGGACTATTTGATTCAATATTTGGTAAGGATGAACCGCCAACTACACCTTCTGCAAAAGGAACAGAAAAGCCAGCAACGCTAACTCCTGTTAATCCTAGTGCTATTAACACTCCTCCTGTTACATTGGCTACACCTGCAGTTCCAGCAAAAGTTCCTAAAACTCACTTTGAAATGGCTGGTCCATTTATACAAAGAAAAGAAGGATTTGCTCCAGAAGCACATTTAGACACAAATGGTAAATATGTAATTGGTTTTGGACAGCAATCAATTGATGGAAAACCAGTTACAAAAGGAATGAAAATTACAAAACAAGAAGCAGAAATAGCATTTAAAGCAGAGTATGATAGAAGAGAAGCAATATTAAATAAATATCCAAATACTAAAAACATGACACCTGGATTAAAGGCAAGAACTATGGAAGGTATTTGGAATGGAGACCCAACTCAAATTGAGAGATGGCCTAAAACTAAAGCAATTTTATCATCAACAGACCCAGCGGAATTAAAAAAACTTGATGCTGAACTTTTGACAATTCGCAAAGGAAGAATAAACGGAGAACTTGTTGTCATTCCTGCCTTAGAAAAACGACGAAAAGAAGCACAAGAAGAACTTAAAGACGAATGATTAAGTATATCTGCATTGCTGGGTTTATACTGTCAATGGCTGGTTGTGCAACTGCACCAGAGCCTACCTTGGTGGTCTTGGACAACAAGGAGAAGGACGTATACATCAACCGAGTGGAGCAGGTCATTTCTGACGCTGGGGCTGGCATACAAGCCGTCTTGGAGGTCACCCCTAGGGATTCCATCGCCTATGCCGTCCTAGAGGCTCAGGGGGTCAGGCTTGGGGGCATAAAGCCCCCCACAATTCCAAAATTGGCTGAACAAAGAGCGATTGTCGCGAACAAGGATGTCAAGTCCGCCGAAAAAGACAAAGTTGAAGCCCAGAAGATTGACGAGGAAACCAGTGCTCTTTGGGAGAGGGTTGAGACCCTTGACGGAGAACTTGCCATAGCAAATGCCGCAAAAGAACTTGCAATCGAAGAGAAGGCTAGGGCTGTCAAGGAACGAATACTCTTTATGATAACTTCTGTAGGTCTTCTTATTGCTACGATTGGTGTAATGGTAGTAGCGTTCACTACAAAGAAGATTGGAGGGTCCGTGTTGATTATATCTGGGTTTCTCGCAGTATCGTGTGCGTGGATATTTGATAGTCAATGGTTTCATTGGATTGCCGGTATTGGTATTGGTTTTATAGTTGGTGATATAGTATTTATTGTGATTAAGAAAACAATCGACTTTCTACGGACGAAAAGAACTGGACAAAATGAAAATGATGGGCAGACTAAATAATTGAAGGCACTTGGTCTTGCAGAGGATGTTGTTCATGTGTTTCGTTGTTTCCGTTGGGTGCTAAGTGCTTTTAATGGTTTCATCGTCACTACTGCAAGGGCGATGTTACCTCCCTTTTATTTGGAATCGGCATCACGAATGCCAAAGGTATTGTTAATAACGAACTTGAACTGGTCTGATGCGAAATGGCGAATAGTGCCGTCTTTGTCTAGGACAACAGCGAACACATCGTTAGAGAATGTCCCTCCGTCACGGACATAGATTACCATACCATACCCTAGCGGTGTCTCGACTGGCATAGGGTTGCGGAACTCGTGTATCACGACTGCTTGCCCTCCTTGGCGGCGAGCCACGCTTCCGCTTCTTCACAAAGTTCATCGTTATCCCAACGCTTCTGAAAGAAGTTAAGGCGAGTTTGCATCGCATCCCCCGCCTTGGTCAGACGCTCTTTATCTTCAAGGCATCGCAACCAGCGAGCGTTATCCGTCTCGGCTTCAATACGCCAATAATTAACTTGATGTTCCAGTCGCTCGACCTCGGCTTTGAGGCGGGCGTTCTCGTGTTCGCTCATTTTAGTTTGAAGTGAGGAACTGGACGAACAAGCGTTTTGCTTACATATGTGTTAAACTTTTTAACAATTATAGCACCCACCTTTATTTCTTTTCGTAGTTTCTTACTAGTATATGATAGAGACTTATTCCACTCTGTTGATAGTTGCTGTGTAGTAAACCACCCAAGGGGGATTTGGTCTGGCGGATTCTTTGGTGTGTTTAAGGCTTTGATTAGGTTTTTGATTGTTGTTTTCATTTTACGTTTTGTTTGGAAAGTCCGTTGTCGCATACCCATCGACATACAGTTGAGTGACTTGTTTTAAGTTCCTTTGCAATGTCTTTATAAAGCATTCCTTTAGCAAGCATTTTAGGGATAAGGTTTATCCATTCCTTTTTATTATAGAAGGGACAAGGTTGATAGTTGTATGGCGTTATGTCTAGTATTTGTAAATACTTACGCATAGTCGGCTCAGACACCGCCAGACGAGCACACATATCTGGAATGTTGAAACGTTCCTTCTCGTTCATATCACGGATGAACTGTTCGTTTTCAGATACAAAATCTGCTACACGCTTCGTCATACGGATACC
>Ga0209086_10000292_pt1 | contig 43275 bp, 14 predicted proteins | sample M_130207_XF_Meta_FD_187312 | JGI IMG/M metagenome (GOLD analysis project Ga0209086, IMG submission 187312) | Freshwater microbial communities from Lake Montjoie, Canada to study carbon cycling - M_130207_XF_MetaG (SPAdes) (version 2) | ecosystem: Environmental > Aquatic > Freshwater > Lake... | reverse complement strand
CCGACAACAGACAATCCATTACACGATAATGATCCTACATTATCAATAGTAGCCAATCGTGTAGTACCCGAATTAAAAGTGAACCCTTTATTAGAGTTAAAATTAAAATATTGGGATGTAGGTGCATATAAATTGGGATTGGTAAAGTAAACACCCATAGGAGCGTGAAAAGCAAGACAATTGGTATTATTGACCGACAAATTAGAAATATTATTAATCCCGAGAATGTTGTTTGTCCCAATAGTAGAAAATGGACCAATAGTAGATTTAGTAGTAGTAAAAACAGAAGCAGAAGAATCAATAGAAGCAGAAGAATCAATAGAAGCAGGACTATCACGAATGAAATTAGTAGCTTTAATACTGACGCTATATGTAGTTCCACTAGATAATCCAGAGATAGTAAAAGAAGTAGGGGTAGGAGTAATAGTATCCTCAGTAAGAATTGCTGGACAGCATAATATCCATGTATTGCTATTGCTACCATCTAACGAATATTTATAATTAGTAATAGGTGGTTGAGGACTATTACCGGGAGTGAAAGTAACAGATGCGCTGCCATAAGAAGTAGAAGTGATACCATTAATAGAAGGTGCAGTACTATTTGGTAGTATATCTTTCACATAATCAAAATTTTTAAATAAATTAGGATTACTAACATTGGTTAAGGGAGTATCAGTTGGTTTATACGCAGTATTAAAACTAGCAGTAAAAGTAGCTTTAGATACAGAACTAATAATAGTAGGTAGACTGCTACCAAATACAACACATTTTAAGTTGATACATGCAAAAACAGAACCATTTATAGTCCAACTAGAAGTAGTAATATTAGTGAAATTAATAGCAGTTAAAGATTTGCAACCGGAGAACGCGCGAAAGCCAATACTATTTAAAACGTTATTTGTAGAAAAAATAACACTAGAAAGACTAATACATGAATAGAAAGCACTATCACCGATACTAGTGACCGATGAGGGAATAGTAGCCGCACCCAAAGCACTACATTTGTAGAACGCATTATCACCAATACTTGTTATAGAGCTAGGTAATGTTACCGAAATCAGGTTAGTACAACCATTACATAAATCATCAGGTATGTTTGTATATTCATTAGGTATAATAATAGAAGACAAAGTAATACAATCTTGGAACATACCAATACCCAAAGTAGTTGCAGATGTAGTATATATTGGAAGAGTGACAGAAATCAACTTCGCGCAATAAGCAAATACATACACACCAACGCTTGTTAGAGAGTTTGGTAAAACTACATAATTCAAAGAATCGCAGTGGGTAAACACATAATTCCCAATACTAATGAGTCCAGATGGTGGTAATATGATAGTAGTTAAAGAAATACACGAATAGAACGTATTATCATTAATAGAAGTGAGTTTAGTTGTATTAAATGTGACAGATAATAACCCAGAACATCCTTGGAATGCACCATCACCAATAAGTACAACCCCATTTGGTATAATGATACTAGAATTAGTAAGTGGACACCCATTGAATGCATAAGCACCAATAGTAGTTAGTCCAGATACTGGTAATGTGAGAGTAGTTAAAGCAGCACAACCATTGAACAAAGACTCCGGAATAGTAGCGAGGCCCGTTGTAGTAAATGTGACAGATAATAGCCCCGTACAACCAGAGAAAGCAGTAACACCAATAAGTACAACCCCGTTTGGTATAATGATATTAGAATTAGTAAGTGGACACCCATTGAATGCATTAGCACCGATAGTAGTGAGTCTAGATAGTGGAAGTGTGAGAGATAATAAACCCGTACATCCTTGGAATGCACTATCACCAATAAGTACAACCCCGTTTGGTATAATGATATTAGAATTAGTAAGTGGACACCCATTGAATGCATTAGCACCAATAGTAGTGACACCAGATAGCGGTAATGTAAGAGTAGTTAAAGCAGAACACCCATTGCACAAAGACTCTGGAATAGTAGCGAGACCCGTTGTATAAAATATGACAGATAAAAGCCCCGTACATCCTTGGAATGCACTAGTACCGATACTGGTCACTAAACTAGGTATAATGATATTAGAATTAGTAAGTGGGCATCCATTGAATGCATTAGCACCAATAGTAGTGACACCAGATGGTGGTAATGTGAGAGTGGTTAAAGCAGTACACCCATTGCACAAAGACTCTGGAATAGTAGCGAGTCCAGTTGTATTAAATGTGACAGATAATAGCTTCGTACAACCGCTGAACGCACTACTACCAATACTGGTCACCGAACTAGGTATAATGATGGAAGTTAGATTTGTACAACCGATGAACGCACTACTACCAATACTGGTCACCGAACTAGGTATAGAGATGGAAGTCAGAGTTGTACAATTCTCGAACGCAATACTACCTATACTGGTTACCGAATAAGTCACACCAGTAATAGTAACACTAGGAGGAATAGTTACCGAAGTGATACTAGGAATAAATCCAACTACGGAAGCAGTATTATAATTAATAACCCTATATTTTAGAGGGGTTATTGTAATATTTGTATTTGTAAGAGGATATATTAGAGACATTGGACCACCTACAATATTAACTGCCCTTATGCTTATATATGGATGTGTTGTATTTATAGTGGTACTAGTCGATGTAGGTGTATATGATACATATAATAATTTCCATGATGACAAGGTTGCATTTGTACCATCAGTAGATGTTGCATATTCATATCCTGTGATATAATTTTTAGTAGATGTAGCTGGAGTAAATGTTATTGTGTATGAACCCGACGAACTACTAACAGACGTAATGATAGGTTTTGTTATAAAGTTATTAGGAATACTAGCTACACTACCAAATCTAGTAGTCAATAGTGCAAGACAATTCGTCATTACTAATAAATAATTCAAGTTACCAGTACCATTAGGTAGATCTATCCATTTAGTTATAGTACCGGATGTATAATTTAGTAAAGCTAAATTCGCCGTATTACTATTCCATCCAGAATCAGGACCATCAGAGTTGTTGTTCGAGCCATCAAAAATCCCTGTAATAACCCACATTGAGTATAAATACCCATTATTAGTACCACCAATAGTACCAGTATTAGTGCAATTTGTAACGGACGTATAACCAGCGTAAGTCCCAGCGTCCACACCAAATATGCCTCCATTGTAATTGCCATATAAAGCACCAGAATTAGCACATGTGACAGCATAAGCTTTTCCATTGTTTTTACCCGCGGCACTACCATAAATGCCACCAGCACCAAAATTACTACCAGCAATATTATTAACACCAATATTACCAGCATTATAACAATTATTAGCATAAGCATTACCATTATTACCTGCCTCCGTACCAAAGATACCGCCGGATTGTCCACCAAGAATCACACCAGTATTATAACAATTTGTAGCACTAGCATGACCGCCAGCAATACCTGCAAAACCACCAAAGATGCCGCCAGCAAGGATACGATTTATAGGTCCAGTATTATAACAATTTTCAGCAAAAACAAAACTATTACTAGTGTTAATGCCGGCATTCTGTCCAAAGATGCCGCCACCATAGTCCTCTTTTATAGCACCCGTATTATAACAATTAGTAGCATAAACCATACCATTATTTGCGCCAGCTCCTTGACCTAATAGACCACCACACCCAATATCATTAATCACAGCAGAATTACTACAATTTTGTATGTTACAACTACCAAAGATACCGCTACCGAAATAGGGCTGAGTAAGGTAGCCACAATTACGAGACAAACAACCATTAGTAGCATTAGTACCATTCTTAATATTAATATTTTTGATAGTACACCAAGATTTACCAGCAGTATAACTATTACCATTTTTCACAAGACCATTCCAATCATTAGTGGGCAGATCCACAATAACCCAATATCCTCTACCATCAATAGTAACAAAATCGCCACCGATAACAAAATGTTGATTATTATTAGTCAAAGTAATATCCCCTGAAATAGTAATAGTTACATTAGCAGCAATAATAACGGGCCAAACAGCGACACTATTAATATAAGCTTGATCAATAAAAGTAGGAGTAATAGTAATACTATCCAAAGAATATTGCCATTGCAAAATCAAGGGTGTAAAATAAATAGCCGTCAAATCTACATTATCAGATTCAAGAATCCAGTTACCACCCCAGCCAGTCGTGTCACTCGATGCCCGAAATTCTATACCACATGCTGTTTCCAACTGATCTAGTGCATACACCCAGTGAGGATTAGAATATGTATTGCACGCCAATAAATCATAGAACAGGGTCCCTTTATCATTTTTCAAAAACGAACAAAAATCTTTCACATCAGTCCAACTATTCAAAGACGCATCCAAAGTTTCAATGTCTTGTAGCAATGCAGGTTGCATTGAACTCAACCATTGGTAATTAGGAGATATGTAATTATCCTGTACTATACCGACAGCAACTATTACATCCATAGAAAGAGCGGCAATTTTCGTTTTCAATGTGTCCGTCGTATCCACATCATAATCAAAAACAATATATGTGGTATCATTATTAATAGATGTTATGATGCCATCATATTCTCTGATACGTGAATCAATTAATAAAAGATTTTTGCAAATATGTTGACTAGGAATATTAGGCGGTGCATTGTTGGGTATTGATATTTCCTGCTTATAATCTGTAGTCATTTCCAGTATTGTCGAAGGGTTATCAGACATTAATATATATATATACCTGTATATATTTACTCCTTGGCTAAAGCTACTAAATACATTTACGGATCGCAGCATATTCCTTCGACTACGTCTAAGGAATATAATCGGTAAACTTCGACTCGCTACGTTGTTATGTCACTTGTGCATTGTCTACGTTTTCCTCCATACTCCTTCGACAATGCTTTGCATGACTATGGGGTATAATCAGAAAACGGAGGCTTGCAAGCAAGCCTCCGTTTTCCTCCACAAGCCGAAGGAATAAGAATATTATGCTATTTCAGTTATTATAATCTGTGCAATAAGATTATTAGTCCAAGAATCATTCGTATCAGTTCTTTTCACATGAAATATCATAGAAGTAGTAGTAACAGAATCAATATTGGTAGAGAAAGAATTATTAATTTGTACATTACCATTATTATTATTAAATGTGATAGTAAAAAAAAGTTTGGTACTATCTACATAAGTATTTCCATAAGTAACAATATTTCCAGTTTTTAAACTATATATAGACGCACCAACATTAAAATTAATACAACGTATTGATACAATAGTTGAACTATTAGAAAGCTGTAGTTGGGAAGATAGTACTTTACCGAGAACAAACATATTAGATTCACATGTAATGTTACCACCACCTCCGCCACCTCCGCCACCTCCGCCACTCCCGACAACATTCAATCCATTGCACCATAACGACCCCACATTATCGATAGTAACCAATCGTGTAGTACCTGAATTAAAGGTGAACCCTTTATTAGAGTTAAAATTAAAATATTGGGATGTAGGTGCATATAAATTGGGATTGGTAAAGTAAACACCCATAGGAGCGTGAAAAGCAAGACAATTGGTATTAACAGACAAATTAGAAATATTATTAATCCCGAGAATGCTGTTTGTCCCAATAGTAGAAAATGGACCAATAGTAGATTTAGTAGTAGTAAAAACAGAAGCAGAAGAATCAATAGAAGCAGGACTATCACGAATGAAATTAGTAGCTTTAATACTCACGCTATATGTAGTTCCACTAGATAATCCAGAGATAGTAAAAGAAGTAGGAGTAGGAGTAATAGTATCCTCAGTAAGAATTGCTGGACAGCATAATATCCATGTATTACCATCATCTATTGAATATTTATAATTAGTAATAGGTGGTTTAGGACTATTACCAGGAGTGAAAGTAATAGATGCACTGCCATAAGAAGTAGACGTGACACCAGTAATAGAAGGTGCAGTACTATTTTCTGATATATCTATCACATAATAAAAATTTTTAAATAAATTAGGATTACTAACATTGGTTAAGGGAGTAGCAGTTGGTTTATATGCAGCATTATAAGTAGCAGTAAAAGTAGCTTTAGATACAGAACTATTAATAGCAGGTAAACTGGTACCAAATACAACACATTTTAAGTTAATACATGCGAAAGCTGATAAATAAATGGTCCAACTAGAAGTAGTAATATTAGTGAAATTAATAGCAGTTAAAGATTTGCAACCGGAGAACGCACTAACACCAATACTATTTAAAACGTTATTTGTAGAAAAAATAACACTAGAAAGACTAATACACGAATAGAAAGCACTATCACCGATACTAGTGACCGATGAGGGAATAGTAACCGCACTCAAAGAACTACAATTGGAAAACGCATTATCACCAATACTTGTTATAGAGTTAGGTAATGTTACCGAAAGCAGGTTAGTACAACCATTACATAAATCATCAGGTATATTTGTATATCCATTAGGTATAATAATAGAAGACAAAGTAATACAATCTTCGAACATACCAATACCCAAAGTAGTTACAGATGTAGTATATATTGGAAGAGTGACAGAAATCAACTTCGTGCAATAAGCAAATACATAGTCACCAACGCTTGTTAGATAGTTTGGTAAAACTATATAATTCAAAGAAGCGCAGTAGGTAAACACAAAATCTCTAATACTAATGAGTCCAGATGGTGGTAATATGATAGTAGTTAAAGAAATACATGAATAGAACGTATAACTATGAATAGAAGTGAGTTTAGTTGTATTAAATGTGACAGATAATAACCCAGAACATCCTTGGAATGCACCATCACCAATAAGTACAACCTCATTTGGTATAATGATACTAGAATTAGTAAGTGGACACCCATTGAATGCATCAGCACCAATAGTAGTGAGTCCAGATGGCGGTAATGCAAGAGTAGTTAAAGAAATACAACCACTGAACAAAGAGTCAGGAATAGTGGAGAGATTCGTTGTAGTAAATGTAGCAGATAATAGCCCCGTACAACCTTGGAATGCACTAACACCAATAAGTACAACCCCGTTTGGTATAATGATATTAGAATTAGTAAGTGGACACCCATTGAATGCATTAGCACCAATAGTAGTGAAACTAGGAGTTGTTGGTAAAGTGAGACTAGTCATATTACTACACCCTTGGAACGCACTCTCACCAAGGGTGGTGAGAGAACCTGGAAGTGCGACAGAAATAAAACCACCACTAGAACAATTGTAGAAAGCACTAGCACCAATGGTAGTGAGTGAAGTTGGGAATGTGACAGAGCCCAAAGAAATGCAATCGGAACATGCATTAGCAGCAATAGTAATGAGACCAGATACTGGGAGTGTAAGACTAGTTAAAGAAGAACAACCATTGAACAAAGACTCAGGAATAATAGCGAGACCCGTTCTACTAAATGTGACAGATAATAGCCCTGTACATCCTTCGAATGCACTAGTACCAATACTACTTGCCCCAGTTAGTGTAATAGTGATAGAAGAGCCAGTAAGTGGACAATTTTGGAAAGCATTATTATCAATAGTAGTGAGTCCAGATACTGGAAGTGTGAGAGAAGTCATCGCAGTACAATTTTGGAACAAAGAAGCGGGAATAGTAGAGAGATTAGTTGTAGAAAATATGACAGATTTTGGACCAGTAGACCCAATAAAAGCAGTAGAAGCAATATATGTAACTGAACTTGGTATATATATAGAAGAATTACTAAGTGAACACTCAGCAAAAACATACGAATTAATAATGGTGATACCTGTATTCGCTGGTAAAGTGAGATTCGTCAGATAAGTACATTTTTGGAACGCATTCGCACCAAGGGTAGTCAGCGAAGCTGGAAGTGTGACAGAAATAAAACCACCACTAGAACAATTGTAGAAAGCATGAGAACCAATGGTAGTTAGCGAAGTTGGGAGTGTGACAGAACCCAAAGAAGTGCAATTGAAGCATGCATACTCACCAATAGTAGTGACTCCAGATACTGGAAGTATGAGAGAAGTCATCGCAGAACAACCACCAAACAAAGTAGATGGAATAGTGGTGAGACCAGTTGTAGTTGAAAATGTGCAGGTTGATAGTCCAGAACAACCCTGGAATGCAGCAGCGCCAATATAACTGGTCCCAGTTAGTCTAATAGTGATAGCAGAACCAGTAAGCGGACAATTGTAGAAAGCATTAATACCAATAGTAGTGAGACCAGATTCTGGAAGTGTGAGAGAAATTACCTTATTACAATTATAGAACGCATAATCACCAATAGTAGTGAGTCCAGTTGGTAAAGAGACAGAAATAAAAGTAACACTATTACACCCGCTGAAAGCAGAAGCACCAATAGAAGTGAGTGATCTTGGGAATGTGACAGAACTCAAAGAAGTGCAACCTGCAAATGCGCGAAAAGCAATAGTAGCAATGACTCCATTTGATGGTAATGTGAGAGTAGTCATATTAGCACAACCAGAGAACGCATCATCACTAATACTAGTGAGAATGGTTGAAGTTATGATGACTGAGTTTAAAGCTAGACAATTTGTGAATTTAGCTTCAATAATATCGGTGATAGTATAAGGTGCGGAAGCAATAGTAACAGAATTAGGAATAGTAATTGTTGAAGAGATAAGATTACTATATCCAATTATATAAGCATTATTATTATCAATAACCCTATAAATTATACCGGATAATGTAATATCTGTAAGAGGATATGCTATAGAAGATGGCCCATCTACAGCATCAACTGCAACTAATTTTACATATGATTTTGTCGTAGGTATATTGAAACTAGTGATAATAGCAGATGAATTACCAGAAAGTGATTGTGAAATTAATACCCAAGGTGTAAAGTTTATACCATCATCAGATGTAGCATATTTATAGGCAGTGATAACATTTATAGCACATGTAGCAGAATTAAATGTTATTGTGTATGCACCACTACTACCAACTTTAGATGTAATAGTAGGTGGTGTAGCAGAATAACCACTAAGAGCTCTAAATGCATTAGTAGCAGCAGTTATACTACCATATTTAAGAAGCAACGATGTAGTACAATTATATATTAATAAATAATTAGTACCATCATTCATATCTAACCATATATTTGAAGTTCCATTATTCCTACCAGTTAAAGCCCTATTAGCTATAGTACTATTCCAACCAGCAGGAACAGCAGCAAGAACAATATTCGTACCAAGAGGACCAAAATATACACCATCATAATATTTGCCACCAGTATTAATTGTGAAAAAATCCCCATTAAGCCCATTATTAGCAAATGTGGCAGCATTTGTGCAACCCGTACATGACGCATAACCTGAGTTATAACCAGCCCATTCACCATAAATGCCACCACAACCAGGCCCATTTATAGTACCAGAATTAGCGCAAGTCACAGCATAAGCATGTCCATATTTATTTCCGGCCTGATAACCAAAAATGCCACCACCATATTGACAATTTATAATACCACAATTATAACAATTAGTAGCAGTGGCGGACCCATATTCACCACCTGATTGATTACCAAAAATACCTCCAATATAATAAGCATCTGCATGTAGAGTACCAGAATTATAACAATTAGTAGCCTTAGCATCACCTGAATAAATACCGGCTTTATGGCCAAAGATGCCTCCGCTATAACTACCTTTAATAACACCAGTATTATAACAATTAGTAGCATAAGCATGACCATAAGTACCATGGCCGGCACTGCCCGCAAAGATGCCACCAGAATATGCACCAATAATATCACCATAATTATAACAATCCGTAGCCTCAACTAATGACTCAGTAGCAGCACCAGAACCAAAAAGACCACCACACCATTCAGCATTAATAACGCCATAATTAGAACAATTGTTTATAAAACATTTGGAACTAGAATGATTATAGTGATTCTTATTGAAATCGGTCAAATTGAAATAATTATTGAAATCGTCCATATTGAAATAGTCCCAAGTAAGGTAGCCGCTACTAGGAGCCAAAGAACCTGTAGGATTATTAGATTTTATAGTAATATTTTTGATAGTGCACCCACCATAACCATTCGATCCATTTTGACCATTCTGTACAAGACCACGCCAACCAGTACCGATATTTATAGAAAGCGTAATCGTAAAACCTCTACCATCAATAGTAATAGCGGGACCCGTAAATATAAAATATTGACCAGCCCCATTTATAGTAACATCCTCTTTAAAAATGATAGTTGCGCCACTACCAACATAAAACGACGATATGTTCACATCAAACGTCGTCTGATCAACATAAAATGTAGAGTTCTCTGGAATGCTAACAGAAAGTGTATTTTGCCATTGCAAAATCAAGGGTGTAAAATAAATAGTTGTCAAATCTACATTATCAGATTCAAGAATCCAGTTACCACCCCAGCCAGTCGTATCATTCGATGCCCGAAATTCCATACCACATGCTGTTTCCAACTGATCTAGTGCATACACCCAGTCAGGATTAGAATATGTATTGCACGCCAATAAATCATAGAACAGGGTCCCTTTATCATTTTTCAAAAACGAGCAAAAATCTTTCACATCAGTCCAAGAATTTAAAGATGCGTCTATAGTTTCAATGTCTTGTAGCAATGCAGGTTGCATTGAACTCAACCATTGGTAATTAGGAGATATGTAATTATCCTGTACTATACCGACAGCAACTATTACATCCATAGAAAGAGCGGCAATTTTCGTTTTCAATGTGTTCATCGTCTCCACAGCATAATCAAAAACAATACATGTGGTATCATTATTCGTGGATGTTATGATGTGATTATATTCTCTAACACGCGAATCAATTAATAAAAGATTTTTGTAAATATGTTGACTAGGAATATTAGGTGGTGCATTGTTGGGTATTAATGTTTCCTGCTTATAATCTGTAGTCATTTCCAGAATTGTCGAAGGGTTATCAGACATTAATATATATATATATACCTGTATATATTTACTCCTTGGCTAAAGCTACTAAATACATCTACGTTTTTGCTGCGATCCGTAGACATGTGCAGCATTGTCGAACATGAGTGATTGAAGTCAGTAACGTTAGTGAAGGAGTTCCTATAAATGTAGATACTGGAGGAAAATGAAGATGAGCGATGCGAATCGAAGTTTTCTATGAAGTGGTCAAGGTAGCGAAGAGCAGCCCGATTATATTCCGAAGGCGCAAGCAGAAGAAATAAGAATATTATGCTATTTCAGTTATTATAATCTGTGCAATAAGATTATTAGTCCAAGGATCATTCATATCAGTTCTTTGCAGATTAAATGTCATAGAAGTACTAGTAACAGAAACAATAGTGGTAGAAAAAGAATTATTAATTTGTACATTACCATTATTATTATTATTAAATGTGATAGTAAAAAAAAGTTTGGTACTATCTGCATAAGTATTTCCATAAGGAACAATATTCCCAGTTTTTAAACCAGAACTATTCGTACCAACATTAAAATTAATACAACGTATTGATACAATAGTTGAACTATTAGAAAGCTGTAGTTGAGGACATAGTACTTTACCAAGAACGAATATATTAGATTCGCATGTAATGTTACCACCACCCCCGACACCTCCGACAACAGACAATCCATTACACGATAATGATCCTACATTATCGATAGTAGCCAATCGTGTAGTACCTGAATTAAAAGTGAACCCTTTATTAGAGTTAAAATTAAAATATTGAGTTGTAGGTGCATATAAATTGGGATTGGTAAAATAAATACCCATAGGAGCATGAAAAGCAAGACAATTGGTATTAACAGACAAATTGGAAATATTATTAATGCCTAGAATGTTGTTTGTTCCAATGGTAGAAAATGGTCCAATAGTAGATCTAGTAGTAGTAAAGACAGAAATGGTATAAGCAGTAGAAGCAGGACTATCACGAATGAAATTCGTAGATAAAATGCGGACGCTGTATGTAGTTCCACTAGATAATCCAGAGATAGTAAAAGAAGTCCGAGTAATAGTATCCTCAGTAAGAATTGCTGGACAGCATAATGTCCATGTATTACCATCATCTATTGAATATTTATAATTAGTAATAGGTGGTTGAGGACTATTACCAGGAGTGAAAGTAACAGATGCACTGCCATAAGAAGTAGAAGTAGCAGTGACACTAGTAGGTGAAATAGAATTATCCACTATACTTACTGAAGTATTAGCAAAATTACTTAATAAATTAGCAGTAAGTGTAATACTCGAAGGTTTATATGCAATATTACCATTAGCAGTAAAAGTAGGATTGGGTACAGAACTATTAATAGCAGGTAGACTGGTACCAAATACAACACATAATAAATTAGAGCAATCAAAAGCATAATTACCTATTGACCAACCAGGAGTAGGCGTAGTAATATTAGTGAAATTAATAGCATTCAAAGCATTACAACCGGAGAACGCGCGAATACCAATACTATTTAAAACGTTATTTGTAGAGAAAATAACGCTAGAAAGATTAGTACAACCTTGGAACGCTGATTGACCAATGCTTGTGATGGATGAGGGAATCACAATACTTATTATACTTGTACAATTAGAGAACGCATTATCACCAATACTAGTGACGTTATATCTAGTACTACCAAAAATAATAGTAGAAGGGATAGTTACATACGCAGGCAAAGTAGAATCATATGAAAATGCAAATGCAATAGAACCAGAATTACTATAAATGATACCCTGCCATAAATAGATAATAGAAGTATAAGAGAACATAGCTGGACTATTGGTCAATATCTCGGTATTAGTAGCACCATAATAATAATAAGCGGTATCTCCAGTAACATTAAAATTATTAGTACCAATACTAGGTATAGTAGGACCCATAAAATATACTTTTGTCAAAGTAGAACACCCAAAGAATGAATAATTACCAATACTTGTGACAGATGAGGGAATTACAACACTTGTCATACTTGTACAATTATAGAACGCATACACGTAGATACTCGTCACGTTATATGTAGTACCACCAGTAGTAATAGTAGAAGGAATAGTTACAGAAGCAGACAAAGTAGAAACCCATGAAATTATACTCGCACCTGCACTATTATATCCGTAAACAATACCATTATTCGAGTATATACCAATAAAAGTATAAGAGAAAATAGGAGTCAATATAGCTGTATTAGTAGCACCACTAATATAATAAGCGGTATCTGCAGTAGTAGTAAAATTATTAGAATCAATACTAGGTATAGCAGGACCCATAAAATATACTTTTTTCAAATTAGAACAACTATAGAACGCACCATAACCAATACTGATGACAGATGATGGGATCACAATACTTACCAAATTAGAACAACCAGCGAACGACAGATTATTAATTCTAGTCACGGAACTGGGGATAGTATATGATAATTCTGTACTCCCTATAGGATACAGAATTAATGTGGATTTATTATAATTAAATAATACCCCATTTGAAGTCGAATAATTTTGATTAGCTACATCTACTGAAATAGATGTAAGAGCACTACACCCATAAAACGACGATTCATCTATATATGTAACTGACCTGGGAATAGTTATAGAAGTAAGAGCTTTACACTGATAAAACGATGCATTATTTATATATGTGACTGAATCTGGTATATTTATGGTAGTCAGAGCTGTCTCCATGAATGCATAGGCACTGATACTTGTAACGGAACTAGGAATACTTATAGAAGTCATGAATATACATCCTCGGAACGCATGTTGATCTATAATTTTTACGGAAGTGGGAATAGTATATGATATTGATGTAAGTCCTGCAGGATACTGCATTAACGTAGATTTATTATAATTAAATAATACTCCATTTAAACTCGAATAATTTGAATTAGTTGCAATTACTGAAATAGATGTCATAGCACTACATTCATAAAACGATCCAATACCTATATATGTTACTGAACTAGGGATACTTATAGAAGTCATAGTTTTGCAAAGACCGAACGCCATCGCACCTATACTTTTTAAAGAATTAGGAAATGTAACATTCACCATATTGAAACAATTCCAGAACGCACTATTACTGATAGTTGTGAGTCCACTCGTCGGGAAAGTGACATCTTGTAAATATAGAGAAGATTGGAACGCACTATCACCTATAGTTGTGATGGAACTCGGGATAATAATATACCTGAATTGCGAGTTTGAAGCCACAAGGCTAAACGTCTGACTTTCAATGCTGGTGACGGAATAAGTTACACTATTAATATATAAAGATGATGGGATTGAACGCCAAGAAAGAGCTCTATATAAGCTAGCAGTATTGGTACCGATAGTATAATTATAATAATAGTCATTATCATAATATTGGAGCAACAATGACGCATAATTCTGCAACAAATCATTAAAATAAACGGACTGAATATCTTCGTGAGTGGACTCTAGTATCCAATCACCTCCATATTTAATATTGCCGGTATTGTTATCGGAAGCGCCAATAGTGGCACCTGTAGAACTAGATATCGTGGAATAATAGTCGGTCCAGACAGAGCTAGACAAAGTATTACACGCCAAATAATCAACATTCGAAACTTGAAATTTCTTGATAACATCAATAATAAATTGTGTGTTAGCTTCAGAAAATAGTAATTCGCTAATAGGTGCATCACCTGACATATTCCTTCGGCTTGCGCCATCGCTACGTAAGGAATATAATCCGAAAACATCACCTCCCGTTAAAAAATAGGGTGTTTCGCTAAAATGTGATACAACTGCAATACGAGAAATAGTTGAAAATTTACTGCTTAATACTTCCAACATTTGAGCACGAGTACAATTCCTATCATAGGTGATATGAAAAGTGTCAGTATTCACATAATCTTTAAATACAGATACATTGGAATCAATGAATAACACCTGATGAATTTCGCTAGTATCAATAGAATCATCGTATACAAGTAAACCACTAGCCATAATATATATATTATACTAAATACTATATATATGTTGCAAGCCGTAGCAATGTTCAAAAATGTGTAGGTACTATGGAATATGGTGCGAGATTGAAGTCCTCGCATGACAAATGGTGTTAGCCTATGTTTTCCGATTATACACCGAATGCACTAGCCGGAGGAATATGAGAAGACAACCTCAATATTTCACTAGACTGATTTTCTATTTTTCTATTTAATTCCTGGATAGCTTTTGTTAAAATAGGTATTATATCGGACATAGATAAACCTAAATATTCTTCACCATTAACATTAATAGTAGAAATTATGTCTGGGTAAATTTCTTGAACGTCTTGAGCAATAAACCCATAATTTAATTTAGAATCATCGCTTGATGTATTATAACGAAAAGTGCATGGTTTTAACAATAATACTGAATCTAAACAAGCATTCAAACTTTCTATATTTTTTTTCAAACTTTTATCACTGATATAGGTGATATTAGTAGCCCCTATAATTTCATGATTATTCAAATTAATTGTGCCATTACAAACCAATGATCCTAAACATGTAATAGTATTATTAACAATAAGAGATGAACAAGTTAGTGGACCACCAATATTTAACCCACTACAATTAAATAATCCATTACTACTAATGCTACAAGTACCTCCCAATTGTTGACTACCAGTATTGCAAAACTGGATTCCTGCACTAGAATTTATTGTCAAAGGAGTAGTTATATCTGAACCAGCTCTTATAAAAGACAATCCATTATTATTACTACCTAAGAATACTGCCATTTATTATATGTTTATATAATTTATAATATTGTGGAGGAAAACTGATGTTTATATTCCTTCGCTAAAGCTACGTATTCCTCCACTATGCTGCAATCCGTAGCCAAAGGAGTTCGTACACACCTAGAACGTAAGTAGGGAGTAAAATGGAGGAAAACACATACACTATAAAGTGATCAATCGAATCAAAGTTTTCCGATTATATTCCTTACGCAGCGATGGCGCTAGCCGAAGGAATATGATAAAGTAATATAATAAAAAATTGAAATAAATGAACTATCCAAATAGACAACATCCTTAAAGAAATGACTAGTACAAATACAAATACAAATACAAATACAAATACAAATACAAATACAAATACAAAAGAAATAGATATGACCATCCTAAATCATTTAACCCAACAACCACAACAATCTCCTAAAAATATTATTAAAAATAGTTACATGATGATGCACACCGCAACCACAACCAAAACTCTCAAAGAATTGGACCCAGACTTCCAGCACAACTTTGGCATTTTACAAATAGAAATTTCCGACACACCCATGGTGACAACAGGACAAGACATATTCATGTCAGATGACATGTCGGGATCGATGGAAGATCAAACAAAAGATGGACGAACAAAAATACAACACATGATACACACTACAAAAAATATGATCAATGTACTGGCAACACAAGCACAAGCACAAGCACAAGCACAAGCCCAAAAACCAGATATAAACATTGCCATAGACGGATTCGACGACCTAATCGAGCAAGTGATTCCTCTGACAAAAGTCACCGAAGACAATGTGGACGCAATGCATAAACAAATCGATAAAAAATTAAAGGCCAGAAATAGTACCAACATAGAAATCGCCCTAGAGAACGCCAAAACGAAAATTAACCAAAACCAAAACCAAAATAAAGACAGAATACAGCATCACATATTCATGACGGATGGCCAAGTGACAAAAGGAACAGCAGATCACGTCCACCTAGCAAGCCTAGTGGATCCCAATTATTCAAACATATTCATCGGATTTGGTATAGATCATGACGCCGAGCTATTGCAAGCATTGGCAGCAAATACAAACAGCTCATGCTATTTCGTCGATAACATTGAAAATACGGGATTAATATATGGTGAAATCCTACATGGAATTCTGTATACCGCCCTTTATGACGTGAAAATAGAGATGCAACATGGAGAAATTTACGACTACAAAACGAACACATGGACCACTACACTGGAAATCGCAACACTCAATTCAGAAGCCAAAAAGACTTACCATGTACGTACTACAACAAACCAAGAGATTAGCGCGATAATTACAGGAAAGACCCAACCAAACCAGCCACACAATTTTAAAGACGAAATAGATCTAGTACCAGATTTACTAGAAGAAGATGGTCAAGCCTTCGTACCAGTCGATTTAACCAAGTACATGTTCCGCCAACGCACCATGGAGTTATTATTTGAAGCACGTACAAATAATAACAAAGCAAATAATAACAAATTAAACAGAATAGTAAACAATAATAACATTACAACCATCGCAAATAACAAAAAATTAATAAAAGATAAATTAAAAGCATTCTTGAAATTATTACAAGCACAGATGCAGGAGAACAAATTGGGGGAGAACAAAGACGACGACTTTTATCAAACATTATGTGAAGATATAAACATAGCTTACGCCTCTTTTGATAGCCAAGTCGCCTGCATGTACACCGCCGCACGCCAACACTCACAAGGACGTCAACTATCGTATAATGTGGCAAGTCCTTATGACAATCAAGACCAGGACCAGGACCAGGACCAAGATCAAGACCACCGCCACCTACCGAGAACAAAAACCAAATACAATTACGCAAGTCCGGTAAAATTGAGCAGACAAAATGCACTAACGTCAACGCACGCACAGCCAACGGCGATCTATGAATATGACGAACAATTTGTACTAGACGAAGACGAAGACAACGACAACGACCAAATAGTAGCACAAATGAGAAGACCATGTTTAATTCGATCAAACACCACTCCAAAACAAGAAAGGTTGATGCGTTCAGTGAGTGAAGGTACACCATATAAGCAAAGCCCTACGTTTCCTAGTCTAATGATGCCAGTAAATGAAGGCGCCGAATCAGAAATAGAAGCGCTACTATCATCATTGCACCAACCACTACAACCACCGCAACAATCAATCTATCTATTCCCAGAAACAGACCCCGAATTAGTAGAAGGGTTAAAATCATTATCTGCTTCCATATCAGATTCCAATATTAGGCATGAAATGATCACAGCTGAAATAAAAGCACTAGAATTAGCGAAAGAATTAGAGAAGGAAACTGCATCGGTTCGTGTACAAAAAGAAAAAATGGCGTAATCAATACCAGTTAAAATCTGGAGGAAAATGTATATACCATTCGCTACGTTACTGGAAGGAAACGTAGGCTTGCTTGCAAGCCGATGTTTCCTGACTATAATCCGTAGACATAGTCGAAGGATTATGCGCACTGCCCGTGCTAGTTTACATCCCTTAAAATAAATCATCTATGATGTCGTAAGTAGATATATACCATTGCATTATTAATTTTATAGAAATATTTGTTCTCCATTTGCCTTTGTAAAATGTATTATTTTTTACAAGACTTCGTCTCAAGATGGTGTGTGTTAATGGGTGTTCTATTACCACAATATTATTACCTAATACATAAGTAATATTATTTTCAATAAATATTAGTTCGTTTGTTAAAGATAATGTATAATTGTTATCCTGCTTATTATATCTCATTAGCCGCATTGCATCGGCATCGTCATCGCTAGTTATATTATTTACCCGTTTTATTCTACTATTTGCAATATTATTAATTTCATTTTTTATTGTCCTTATTTTTTCTTGTTTTATTCTATTAACCCTATTTTTTTCATCTATTTCTTCTTTTTCAATACATTCGTCACATTTTTCGCATCTTATACAAGGTATTTGTATTTGTATTGAAGTTAAATCTATATTATTTACTGAATTGATAAAAGTTTCTGCGTCAAATTCAAACCAAGGTTCTGGTCTATTTTCGCTACGAGTTTTATGTGTATTACATATTTCAAATATACATTCAAGCTTTCCATTATTCATATAAGCAACATCTGCTATTTTTGGACCATTGTAATCAAATTTATGTTCTAATAGTATATTTGAGGTTTCAGTTATTTCTGAAATTTCAAAGGTTTCTTCATTTTTACAACAAGCACAAGCACAATTTCTATTAAATAAAATAGGTATTTTTCTTTCCAATAATGATTTCATTTTCATTTTAGCATCTTTATGAATTTGAGATTCGCCTGGATTGCTATAATGATGACAAGGATTAACACTATCTACTTTATGTCTAAAATAAGAATCTATTTTTTCACCCTTACAGAAAATTACATCCTTATTACAATCAGGACAAATATATTCATCCTTTTTATTTGCTATTTTAGGATGAACATACTCGTCTGTAACTTTATTTCTGGCTCCAAGAGATAATATTTGTGTCATTGTTTGTTTGTTATATTGAATATTGTTATGCTAATAATCAATTTTTTAATTAAATATTATATGTGGAGGAAAACAAATATACACAAAAAAACATAATAAACATATTACATAAATGAAAGAAAGGAAAAGAGAATAAATGAGCACAGAAATTACCCTAATAGACAAAACAAACAACCCAAACAACAACAACAACAACAACAACATATTGGCAAAAGGCAAACAAGAAGGCCACAAAATCTTGCAAGAAAATGATTTTTTTTATGAACTGAACGAAATCATGCACGATGTCAAGTTCCGACCCTTTTACGACAAATATTTCAAAGATACCTCCGATACCAAGACGGCGTTACTATATTTAAAGCTCTATGAAACTTTGGAAAAGGAGTACAAAGAGAGAAACAACAAGGACATCGACGAAGAATTATTGGTATATATGATGAAAGAACTCATGTCTAACGAAATAACACGTAAAAACATTATGAATTCATTCAATGAATATTTCAACCCGAATAATACAACAAAAAAGATGTATTTGTTAGATGTTTTGCCGGAGAAAAAAGACAAAATATCAAACTAACTAACTAATTCATATTTGTAGGAATATTATAATGCATATCGATCCCTTTTACGTCATCAGGTAACGTGACAGCATTATTACTAGCAATATTAGATAGAGTAGCGCTAGCGCTAGATCCGGGAAGAGGTCCGAGACCAGTAGATGTCGACGCATCAGTATTCAAAGTCTCAGTAGTGCTACCAATGTCTCCAATAGCATCAGCATCAGTACCAACACTAGAAGCAACAAACGTCGCATTACTAATTTCCTTTTTCAATTGATTCAATAGAGGAAATTTACTGGGATCGGTACTAGCAGAAGCATTGGCATCGCTGGCATTCAACCCCCACAGATTTTGCCACACGGGGCTCACATCAGGTCCATTTCCAGTATCGATAGAAAAGGGGCACGAATAATCAGCAGGATTAGATAAAGCAACACATGGATTACAAGCATCCTTCAAAAATTTGAACCCGTTAATAAGACTGGGTAACGCGCTATTTTCGACTGAACTAACCTGACTCTGTAAGCTGCCGTTAATAGAGTCATATCCCGTGTAAATAATTTTCTGCATGACTGAAGGAGCAGAGCTAGAACATCGAACAATATTATTCACATTCGCAGGTAGGTTTTCGCTGTTACCGATGGTTGCGCCGTGCAATAAAAATGTCCCCTCTTTACTATTCCAAGAGAGGAGCTCCTTGATAGCCGTCTGATTATAAATAGCTTGGGCTTCGCCCAACGATGAGCTGAGATTGACGCTAATAAAAGAACTCTGTGCGATAGCATCCCTGTACATTTTTTTCACCTCATCAGACCAAGGCCACTGGTTATTTTCCAGCAAATATTGCACCTCCGCAGGCGTAGCCTGCTGTTGTAGAATATTGATGTCAAATGTAAAATTCGGGTTATGGGTCTTTTGGAAATGCAAAAAGTCGTTAATAGTTTGTTGAGACCACGTGGTTGGGGTGTAAATAGTGTCAGTCTCAATGTCCAAATCACCAAAAGGCTCGCGACTAATACCGCTACCGCTAGATAAATGCGACGCCTGATATAATATAATAAAAATAGCCGCCAATCCGATAGCCCATTGGACATCGAAATACCCGACAAGTCCTACAAACAGAACAAGCAAAAAGTTTCCTAAAATGCTCATGAATAAAAAGAGAAAAACCGAAGGTTTTATGTATATAATAGTCGCAAAAAGAAGAAACACAAAAATAATACTGATGAACAAACTATTATTCTTCGGTACTATCACATTAACATTCAGTTTTTTATAAAGTTGTTCCATACTACTTCAATTATTATATTATATTGATACAAAAAATTGTGTCAATATAATAGGAAACCATAACCCATAAACCCATAAACCGCTTACTTACCAGTAGATCCAAAGCCACCACTACCACGAATAGTCGGAACACTTAGATCATCAAGACGAGAAACCATGCGAACATAAATGGGGATCAAATTAGGAGCGCAAATTTGAACTAATTTATCGAATTTATTCACAGAGTAGTTACTGATGCTAGCACAAGTAGCTGTCGTTGTGGTCACATAATAGCTAGGATCAGTACCGGTGCAACCACTATTAGGGCATCCCGATCCCGACCCAGCCCCACAATCAAACGCCCCGATCAAGTTCCCCCGGTATCCACTATCGATAATACCAACACTATTCGCGAGGCGTAAAAACGTCTTAGACAAACTAGATCGTGGATACATATAAAATCCGGTATACACACATTGTCCATTCTCACTAATAATGCGTGCACAGGTTTTAATCTGAAAATTTATTTTAGTAACGCATCCACCGAGGCATTTATAATTATCTGGACAAAGCAGATCAAACCCCGCGTCATAAAAAGGATTAAAAAATATATTCGTATTGTGCTGTAAAATAGCCGACCGATATGTTTCAATAAATTCGCTATCATTACTATCAACAAATACCCGTAATTCCATTACCTTATCGGTGCGCGCAAAAAGATTTTCTGGGTCGACAGCAAAATCATAATTAGCCATATCATAAGAGGACATTTTATTAAACTACAAAAAAGTGTTTATATTAGTTTCGTCTAGATTTCTTAGATCTCCTAGATCGGCGAGATTTCCTAGATCGTCTTCCGGAACCTGTACCGGAACCAGTACCAGAATCGGTAGCAGCGCCAGCCTCTTCATGAGCACTAGAAGCTCTATCACGAGCCTCTTTTGCATGATATTCAGAATAAGCATCATGGTCAGAATCCCGTTTAGAACTAGCGCCAGAACCAAAAATGCTATATATTATTCCAACGGCAGCCGCACCTAAAATACTAAAAGTGGTAATTCCTGCAATCGCAACTTCACTCATTCTACTATAACCAAATAAAATAACTAATTAGAGCGCTTAGAGCGCCGTAGCCTTCGGTTCACAGAAGTACGTTTCTTACTAGTGCGACTAGTGCGCTTACTTTTACTGCGACCACCATAAACCTGCTGCCCAGGTCCTCCCAAATTGTCGTAAGTAATAGGTGTATAATAAGTACCAGTATCAACGCCAGTACCAACGCCAGTACCAGTAGCAGCATCACCTTTTAGGCCATAATATACCAGTCCTACACCAATGAGAGTACCAGCAGTAGCCAAACCAATAGTAAGCGCACTCATATAATATATTACAATAAAATAATATATCATACTACCATACTACCAAAACTCAGACACTAAGCCCAATACCACTCAGGAGGAGTATCATAATAAATTTGCGCAATAGGAGGTGGAACAAAACTAGACGAAGCATTACCACTTCCACCATTCGTAGCAAATGGAAAAGGCTTTAATCTCCCAACAGGATTAGCACACAATCGCTGTACCTGTAATGTGTATTGACTACTAGTTTGAGGAATCTTAATAAATTTGGTATAAAGACCCGCGGAATCAATGGTTTTAAATGGTCGGTAACTACCGCTTCCACCGCCACCACCACTAGTACCGCTAGCAGCGCCAAGTAAAGCATTCGCATTAATATCGCACCCACCAGCACTACTACATCTTCTATGACCAACATATAATTCTTCTTTGTTCGTATCATTCACACAAATATTCGCCGCCGCTTTTTGTTGGATATAAAGAAGTTGACTCGCGTTATCAGACATAGAGCCATTGGGGTAAACAGGTTGAACCCACACATTCGGGTATTGACCATTATGGATCCACTTATATTTCTTCTCAAGCATGCCTTTTGTAGTCAAGACGGACGGCTTAATATATTCCGCTTGTTGACCCTGGGTGATGCCGCGAACAGGAGGGGAATTAAATACGGACTGCGGGTTAGGATAACGACCGCCGATCCCACCGGTCCCTCGAGCAAATTGCCCTAAAAAGGGCGTTCCATTCTTGCTGAATGCCATGCTTTTTCCGACATAACCAGGAGAACGAGTTCCGCCGTTGATACTAAATCCGACAGGTCCGGTAGCACTAACAACAAGAGAACTGCCTGCACCGCTACCCCACCCCTTGCCAAAAGGCCCTTGGACTATCCAGTTGCCACCAGGCCCTCTATCAGATCTTTTGGTGCCATAGTTTATTATTCCTTTTTTTTTCATAGTTTGCAAGCTCATTTAACATAATAATAGATAATAATAATAGATAATAAAATTAGAGGAAAATGGATGGTCGCTTCGCGACCAGCAGTTTTCCGATTATATTCCTCGCGAAGCAATGGCGCCAGCCGAAGGAATATCAAACAAAGAATAGGTGTCTATTCACCGCATGAACAGATAAACATCGCAACAGATAAAAATACAATTTTGTATTTAATATAGGTTGCAAAACAGAAAGAGTTTGATAGCCACTATTGCTGCTGCAGCTACGACCATCATAACCAAATAAACAAAATATAGCGAGCAGCCCTAAACTATAATAGGATGTTTTATAGTGAACGGATGCAGGCAAAGAATCAACGCGAAGTAGCTCAGGAGAGCAAAAATAATGAGCGCGATTAAAAGGACGACATAGAGTCATTTTGCCAGACCCACTGCTAGCCGAAGGAGTTCGAAAGATTTCCTCACACAAAGAGGGGTTCACACAAATAAATTTACTATCATCAATAACGACGATATCATCTACATTGAAACAAACAAAACCAAGCTTGTTATTTTCTAAATATTTTTGTTGTTTAGATAAAGAATATATTAAATGAATCGCTGAATTATATGTGATCTTATTGGGTCCGCAAGATCCGCAAGACCCACCAGACTCACCAGACCCACCACACAACAACCAATCCTTCAATTTTACAACAGATGATGCGTAAAAAGAAATCGAACTATAAGAACTATTTATGGAAGAACCAGTAAGAATTTTACTATCAATTAGAGATTTAAAAAAAAGTTCACTAATATCGTCGGTACAAGTATGGTCGTTCGACAATTTAATGCAATATTTTGTAGGAGTTTGAATAATAACACTATTTGCGAAGGTTAAATGGAGGGAAACGTAGGGTTGCTTGCAAACCGATGTTTCCTGACTATAATCCGTAGACATGGTCGAAGGATTATGATTATTCATATTGTAAATATAGTGATAAATTATATACTCCTCCTCTGACGCTCTCAATGAACAAAGAATGATATATTTTTCAAATAATTAAATCTATAATTATAGTACAATGCAACTAAACCCTGCGATTTCTGCTAGTGTTGCCAGTTTGTTACTCGACCAAGGTGAAGGTATTCTATCATCAAATTTAGTGTATGATGATGCAGTTGATACTGCCGAAATAAATCAAGTGTTATTCATTGATTCAAATGTAAAAGACTTTCAAACATATGCAAATGCAAGGACCTTCTCCATCATTTATGATCGTATGTGCACAAGAGAACAAATGATGGAAGTATTAAGCAAAAAATTCACGAGTATTTCTAGAATCGCGTTTGTAAACCATTTTAGTGAAACCCCCTACTTTTTAAACCAAGAATCATTATTTTCGGAAGCGAACAAGCAATTTGTAGTGGATATTATCACTCAATTTCATGTTTCAAATGTGGATTATTTGGCCTGTAGCACATTATCCAGTACCAATTGGACCACTTATTATTCCGAGTTACAAGCTGCGAGCACGAGTGTCATCATTGGTGCTTCCGACAACGATACTGGAAATATTAAATATGGTGGCGATTGGATAATGGAGTCCACGCAGGAAGACGTTCGCGCGGTTTATTTTAACGACCAAATACAAAATTACGCGTCATTGTTGGTGACTATTAATATTACTACTGATACTTCAACTCTAACATACACATATACTAGTGGTGTTTTTACTGCTAGTGTAACAGCATGGATTAGCGGCACTTCAGTAACGATTCCTTCTTCTGTTGCTATTGATGGTAATACGTATAATGTCACAAGTATAGGTGCAAGTGCATTCCAAAGTTGTATAAGTCTGACTTCCATAAATATACAAACAGGAATCACAAGTATAGGTGCAAGTGCGTTCCAAGGTTGCACATATCTGACTTCGATCACAATTCCTAATTCAGTCGCAACTATCGGAAATTCTGCAGTCCAAAGTTGTACAAGGATGACTTCCGTCACATTACCTACAAATATACTATTCAAAAGTATCAACTATTGTGCGTTCTATCAGTGTCCAGCACTGACTTCCATCACGATCCCTAATTCAGTAACAATTATTGGTGGTTATGCGTTCCAAAATTGTTACGCACTGCCTTCCATCGAAATCCCGTCATCAGTAACAAGTATCAGTGATGGGGTGTTCTATAATTGTACATCTATGACTTCATTAATTTTACCGACGAGTGGACTCAATAGCATAGGTCCAGGTGCTATCCAGAATTGTTCAAAGTTGGCTTCCATCACAATCCCTAGTTCAGTCACAGATATTGGCTCCAATGCGTTCCAGGGTTGTTCACTACTGACTTCCGTAACTTTACCGACGAGTGGACTTAAGAACATTGGTATAAATGCATTCTATTCTTGTGTAAAACTAAATTCAATAACAATCCCCTCATCAGTCACAAATATTGACAACACTGCGTTCCAGTATTGTTCACTACTGAGTTCAGTCACATTACCTACAAGTGGACTCACTCGTATTGGTGATGCTGCGTTTGCTAGTACTGGTATTACTTCCATAATTTTACCGAGTTCGGTCACAAACCTCGTCGAGAGTGTCTTCAGTGGTTGTACACAATTGTCAAATGTTAAATTTGCGAGTCCATGTAATATAACCCTAATAAAAGCGAGACTATTTCAAGGTTGCGTCAATTTATTACAGCTTTCTATACCAGGTTCAGTTACAACTATTAATGATACAGCATTAAGTGGTTGCACAAACTTAACCAAAGTATATTTTTTTGGAACTGATATACCAACTATTCTAGGTAATAGCTTCACTGCATCCACTAGTGACACCGCTTATTACATCGCTGGAACAACAAACACCAGTCGACTAAGTGTATTTACTACACAAACATCTTTCCCCGATCTAGCCACGATAACAGCAGCAGCAGAACCCGCGGCCGCCCCAGCAGCCCCCACTATCACATCGATCACAGCAGGCAATACCACAGCGACAATCAATTTCACTGCCGGATCTAGTAATGGATCAGCCATCACCAATTACAAATATTCCACAGATAATGGTTCAAGCTGGACCACTCTAAGTCCAGCCTCTACAAGCAGCCCCATAGTCGTATCAGGTCTAACAAATGGTCAAACTTACCAAGTAAAACTACAGGCCGTAAATGCTATTGGCGTAGGTACAGCATCATCTAGCACATCCGTCACTCCAGCGACACCAGCGACAGCCCCAGCAGCCCCTACTATCACATCCATCACGGCTGGTGACCAATCGGCAACAATCAATTTCACCGCCGGATCCAGTAATGGCTCCGCCATCACCAATTACAAATATTCCACCGATAATGGCTCAAGCTGGGTAATTCTAAGTCCCTCCTCCACATCCAGCCCCATAGTCGTATCGGGTCTAACAAATGGTCAAACTTACCAAGTGAAGCTTATTGCCATCAACAATGTTGGTGAAGGTGCAGCATCATCTAGCACATCTGTAACACCCGCAGCCGCCCCAGCAGCCCCCACTATCACATCCATCACGGCTGGCGACCAATCAGCGACAATCAATTTCACCGCCGGCTCCAGTAATGGCTCCGCCATCACTAATTACAAATATTCCACAGATAACGGCTCAAGTTGGACTACTCGAAGTCCCTCCTCCACATCTAGTCCCATAGTCGTATCAGGTCTAACCAACGGCCAACTATATCAAGTAAAACTAAAGGCCGTGAACGCACAAGGTGAAGGTACGGCATCAGTTGCACAATCCGTCACACCAGTAGCCGCCCCCGCAGCCCCCACTATCACATCCGTAACGGCTGGCGATCAATCAGCCAGCATTGCCTTCACCGCCGGATCCGACAATGGCTCCGCCATCACCAACTACAAATATTCCACAGATAACGGCTCAAGCTGGACAGCACTTAGTCCCTCCTCCACATCCAGCCCCATAGTCGTATCCGGTCTAACAAATGGTCAAACTTACCAAGTGAAGCTTATTGCCATCAACAATGTTGGTGAAGGTGCAGCATCATCTAGCACATCTGTAACACCCGCAGCCGCCCCAGCAGCCCCCACTATCACATCGATCACAGCAGGTAATCAATCGGCTAGTATCGCCTTCACAGCCGGCTCCGATAATGGATCCGCCATCACCAATTACAAATATTCTACAGATAACGGCTCAAGTTGGATCACTCGAAGTCCCTTCTCCACATCTAGTCCCATAGTCGTATCAGGTCTAACAAATGATCAAACTTACCAAGTGAAGCTTATGGCCATCAACAATGTCGGTGAAGGTGCAGCATCATCCAGCACATCTGTCACACCCGCAGCAGAAGCGCCATCAGCCCCCACTATCACAGAAGTATTAGCCGGCGATCAATCCGCGACAATTAATTTCACCGCTGGCTCAGACAATGGATCTGCTATCACCAATTACAAATATTCTACAGATGACGGCTCAAGCTGGACAGCACTCAGTCCCTCCTCCACATCCAGCCCCATAGTCGTATCAGGTCTAACAAATGGTCAAGTTTACCAAGTGAAGCTTATTGCCATCAACAATGTCGGTGAAGGTGTAGCATCATCCAGTGCATCTGTCACACCCGCAGCCGTACCAGCAGCCCCCACTATCACATCAATTACGGCTGGCGATCAATCCGCGACAATCAATTTCACCGCCGGTTCAGACAATGGAGCAGCCATCACAAATTACAAATATTCCACAGATGACGGGTCAAGCTGGGCAGCACTTAGTCCCTCCTCCACATCTAGTCCTATAGTCGTATCCGGTCTAACCAATGGCCAACTATATCAAGTAAAACTAAAGGCCGTGAACGCACAAGGTGAAGGTGTAGCATCATCGGCACAATCCGTTACTCCTGCAGCCGCCCCCGCGGCCCCTACTATCATCGAGATCGTGGCGGGTGACCAATCAGCGAAAATAAATTTCACAGAAGGTTCCGACAATGGATCTGAAATCACAAGCTACCAATATTCCATGAATAACGGCTCAAGCTGGATAACGCTTGCCTCATCAGAGGTAGATACATTGCTCAACGCATCAAACGTAGAATACAGAGCCATAAATGTATCCGGTCTAACCAATGGTCAAGTTTACCAAGTGAAACTAAAGGTAGTAAATGCGATGGGTACAAGTAATGAAACAGAAGTCCAATCAGTGACACCAGCAGCCGCACCCGCAGTCCCCACTATCATCGAGATAGTGGCCAGTCACCAATCGGCAACAATCAATTTCACTGACGGCGCCAACAATGGATCCGCAATTACAAGCTACCAATATTCCATCAATAACGGGTCAAGCTGGGTAACGCTTGACACATTAGAGGTGGATACCTTGCTCAACGCATCAAGTGTAGCATATAGAGCCATATATGTATCCAGTTTAACAAATGGGCAAACTTACCAAGTGAAATTAAAGGCAGTAAATGCGATGGGTGCCAGTAATGAAACAGAGGCCCAATCAGTGACACCTGCAACCAAACCAGATAAACCAACTATCATCGAGATCGTGGCGGGTGACCAAACTGCGACAATCAATTTCACAGACGGGACCAACAATGGACCCCCCCTCACAAGCTATCAATATTCCACGAATAACGGCTCAAGCTGGACAACGATTGACCCATTAGATGTGGATACCTTGCTCAACGCATCAAGTGTAGAATACAGATCCATAAATGTATCCGGTCTAACCAATGGTGAAGTTTATCAAGTGAAACTAAAGGCAGTAAATGCGATGGGTGTCAGTGATGAAACTGATGCCCAATCAGTGACACCAGCAGCCGCACCCGCAGTCCCCACTATCATCAACATAGTGGCGGGTGACCAATCAGCAACAATCAATTTCACAGACGGCGCTAACAATGGATCCGCAATCACAAGCTACCAATATTCCATGAATAACGGCTCAACCTGGATAACGCTTGGTCCATTAGAGGTGAATACCTTGCTCAATGCATCAAGTGTAGAATACAGAGCCATATATGTATCCGGTCTAACAAATGGTGAAACTTACCAAGTGAAATTAAAAGTAGTAAATGCGATGGGTACTAGTGATGAAACATCGGTCCAATCAGTGACACCAGCAGCCGCGCCAGCAGTCCCCACTATCATCGACATCGTGGCAGGTAACCAATCGGCGACAATCAATTTCACAGATGGTGCCAACAATGGATCCGCAATCACAAGCTACCAATATTCCACGAATAACGGCTCAAGCTGGACAACGCTAGCCACATTAGATGTGGATACCTTGTTCAACGCATCAAGTGTAGAATACAGAGCCATAAATGTATCCGGTCTAACCAATGGTCAAGTTTACCAAGTGAAACTAAAGGCACTAAATGCGATGGGTACAAGTGATGAAACAGAAGTCCAATCAGTCACGCCTGCAGCCGCACCCGCAGCCCCTACTATCATCGACATAGTGGCGGGTGACCAATCAACAACAATCAATTTTACAGACGGAGCCAACAATGGATCCGCAATCACAAGCTACCAATATTCCATGAATAACGGCTCAACCTGGATAACGCTTGGTCAATTAGAGGTGAATACCTTGCTCAACGCATCAAGTGTAGAATACAGGTCCATATATGTATCCGGTCTAACAAATGGTGAAACTTACCAAGTGAAATTAAAAGTAGTAAATGCGATGGGTACCAGTGATGAAACATCGGGCCAATCAGTGACACCAGCAGCCGCGCCAGCAGTCCCCACTATCATAGAGATCGTGGCAGGTAACCAATCGGCGACAATCAATTTCACCGAAGGCGCCAACAATGGAGCCGCAATCACAAGCTACCAATATTCCATGAATAACGGCTCAAGCTGGACAACGCTTGCCTCATCAGAGGTAGATACATTGCTCAACGCATTAAGCGTAGAATACAAAGCCATAAATGTATCCGGTCTAACCAATGGTGAAGTTTACCAAGTGAAACTAAAGGCAGTAAATGTGATGGGTACAAGTGACGAAACAGAGGTCCAATCTGTCACGCCTGCAACCGCACCCGCAGTCCCCACTATCATCAACATCGTGGCGGGTGATAAATCAGCGAGAATCAATTTCACGGACGGCGCCAACAATGGATCAGCAATCACAAGCTACCAATATTCTATCAATAACGGAGGGGATTGGACAACACTTGATCCATTAGAGGTGGATACCTTGCTCAACGCATCAAGTGTAGAATATAGGTCCATATATGTATCCGGTCTAACCAATGGTGAAACTTACCAAGTGAAATTAAAGGTAGTAAATGCGATGGGTACCAGTGATGAAACATCGGTCCAATCAGTGAAAGCAGCAGCCAAACCAGATAAACCAACTATCATCGAGATCGTGGCAGGTAACCAATCGGCGACAATCAATTTTACAGATGGCTCCAACAATGGATCCGCAATCATAAGTTATAGATACTATTGCTCCATGGCGGGTCAAGACATATGGACAACACTTGACGCATCAGTAGTAGCAAACAACACCATATATGTATCTGGTCTAACCAATGGTGAAACGTACTATATAAAACTAACTGCAACAAATGCGATGGGTACCAGTGATGAAACAGCAGCCCTATCTGTCATACCAGCTACCAAACCCGATTCCCCCACGATTACAAGTGTAATAGATAATAATCAATCTTTAAGCATCGTTTACATATCCAACTCAGATAATGGAAGAGCTATAACATCATACCAATACTCTGTAAATGATGGTGCAGATTGGGTCATTATTGACGTTTCATTAGCAGCGAGTCCTATAGTTGTAACAGATTTAACCAATGGTCAAACTTACCAGGTAAAACTAAGGGCAACAAATGAGATGGGTACCAGTGATGAAATAACGGCACAATTAGCTACACCTGCAACCACAGCAGAAGCACCTATTATTACAGATATAACAGCAAGTAATAAAGCTATCAGTATTGCATTTGAAGCCGGTTTAGATAATGGCGCAGCTATAACAAATTATTACTACTCAACTAATGACGGCATAAACTGGACAGCTCGCAGCCCTGCATCTACAATTAGTCCCATATTGATAACCGAATTAAAAAACGGGAAACCATATTCCATAAAACTAAAGGCATTGAACAGAAAAGGTTTTGGTGATGAATCAGCTGCACAAACAGCCACCCCGGCTGGTGTACCTATGAGTCCATATATATATAATATAATAGCGGGGAATGAATTAGCCACAATTAACTTTACTGCTGGGTTTGACAACGGATCAGCTATAACAAATTACCAATACATATGTACACCCACAGGTACACCCATTGGTACCAATTGGATCCCACTTGATCCCGCATCCGTAGATACCTCTATAGTAGTAACAGGATTAACAAATGGACAAACATATCAAGTAAAAATAAAGGCTGTGAACGCAATCGGTGATAGTATAGAGTCGAACACAAAATCAGTAAAACCATTTAGTACAGCATCATCCCCAACCATTACTATTACAAATGTAGGCGATAGTACAGCAACAATTAACATCAACCCTCACGAAACGAATGGATCCATCATAACAAACTATAAATATTCTCTTGATAACGGAGACCATTGGACAGATCGTAGTCCAGCGTCTACAGCAAGTTCATTGGTTTTATCTGAATTAGAAAATGGTAAATCTTACTTGATAGCGGTAAAGGCTATAACTACAACAGGAGATAGTACATCGTCAATTGCACAATCAGTTACACCAGCAGGTTTACCATATCCACCAACCATTGATGATATAATATCAGGTGATCAATCAGTCACTATCTATTTTTCCGCTCATTTTGATAATGGATCTGTAATAACCACTTATAAACACTCCTATTCATCCAATGGTGGAAGCACATGGTCCAATTGGAGTTCACGCAGTGAAGGAACAAACGAAAGCCCACTAGTAATATCTGGACTAACCAATGGTCAATCATACATAGTAAAAATAAAGGCGGTAAGCGCAAAAGGTGAAAGTTCACCATCAAATACATCATCCCCAGAAATACCGGCCGCTGCACCTGATGCACCTACTCTTACAAGTGTAATCACTGGTGATAGTACCATCACTATTAATTTTAGCGACAATGCAGACAACGGAACTGCTATAACCAATTACATGTATTCGATTGATAACGGAGACAACTGGACAGAATGTATCCCACCCATGCCGACAAATTCAATAGAAGTATTAGAGTTAGAAAACGGGGCATCTTATTCCGTAAGATTGATCGCAATGAATGACGCGGGTAATAGTGTAGCATCAAATGTTATTTCAGTCATATTGGCCGGATCACCCGATGCTCCTACAATTACAGATGTAACAGGAGGATACCAATATGCGAATATTGCATTTACGGCTAGTTCTGATAACGACTCACCCATATCAACTTATAAATACTCATATTTATTTAATGATGAAAGTATTTGGTCAGATTGGATCGAACGTAGTACAGGAACCACTGCTAGTCCTATAAGAGTGGATGGGTTAACAAATGGGGTGCCATATGTATTTAGAATACGTGCAGTAAATGCAGTAGATGATGGCGCAGTATCAATACGATCATTATCGTTTACCCCAGGAGCTACCCCATCCAACCCGATTATTTCACCCACATCAACAGCGGGTAATAAAACAATAAATATAGTGTTTACCCCACCAAGCGCCGATAATGGGTTTGAAATAACAAATTATGGATATTCTACTAATAACGGGGTCGATTGGACGGATTGTAGTCCGTTAACCATTACCAGCCCAATAGTTATAACAACAATATTAGAAAATGGAATACTAAAGGCATTAGCAAATGGTACGACATATTCAGTAATAATTGCAGCAAAGAATATATTAGGCTATGGTGCACCTTCCAATAGTATTAATTTTATGCCCAAATCCGCACCTGGCCCAGCACGTATTACAAGCATTATTCCGGCAAATGCAATAGCAACTATTAACTTTACTGGTGCTTTTAATAATGGAGATGCTATAACAAATTATAAATATTCTATTGACAACGGAAAAACGTGGACTACATGTGATCCGGTAGTAAAAGTCAGTCCAATAGTTGTTACAAAAGGGTTGAAAAATGATATACCATACTTAGTCAAGATTATGGCATTAAATACTATAGGTCTCGGTGAATACTCTGATTCATCCTCAGTAACACTTACGCCAGGAGTACCATTTGCCCCAATTATTTCTAGTACAGGGGGTAATAATAGTGCCACTATCAACGTCACTGCGGGTGATGCAAATGGATCACCTATCACAAATTATACATATTCAGTGAATAATGGATCATGGACACCACTCAGTCCTGCTCAACCAAGCGCCAAAACCATATCCATATCAGGATTAACAAATGGTGAAACTTATACCATAACATTAAAGGCCATAAATATAAAAGGCGATGGAACCGCTTCACTTCCTACATCAGTAGTACCGGCAGGACCGCCATTTGCACCAAGAATTACTAGTATAGATAAGGGTAATGCATCAGCAATCATTAATTTCGATCCCAGTTATAACAACGGATCTACTATCACAAATTATAAATATAGTGTAAATGGTAAATGGGTAACTACACCTGCACCAATAGATAACAAAATACGTGTATCTGGATTAACAAATGCAACTCTATATTCTATGACAATAATAGCAATAAGTGAGAAATGGGCTGCTGGGGGTGCAGTATCCAATACTATGTCAGTAACACCTGCAGGAGCACCCGCTAAACCAATCATAACAAAGATTACCGCAGGTGATAGAAAAGTCAATCTTACGTTCACTGCGGGTGCCAATAATGGTTCCGAAATATTAAGTTACCAATATTCCTATACATTGGATAGTGAGGTAAATTGGTCAACATGGACAACATCCAACTGGACTACAAGTGATGCTTCTATAAATATAGTAAATTTAACAAATGGTACACCATATTCTGTGAAATTAAGGGCTATAAACGCAGAAGGTGGAGGTGTAGAATCTTTTGCATCATTAGTAGCAACACCATATGGATCTCCATTTGCACCGAAGATTACTACAATAGAAGGAGGTGACAAGAAAGCAACTATATATTTCGATGCAAGTGGTAACAATGGATCTCCTATTAATAAGTATAGTTATTCTTTGAATAATGGAATATGGACAGAAATCAAAACTTATAAAGTAGGAGATGCTTCATTAAATATCACAGGATTGATAAATGGACAAACATATTCTGTAAGAATAAAGGCTATAAGTGTGGCATATATTGCAGGAAGCGAAGGATCAGCTCCTATGTCAGTAACACCTGCAGCATTACCGGTAGCACCAAATATTACTAAAATAGAAGGAGGTAATAGAACTGCCACTATTACCTTTACTGCGGGTGCCAATAATGGATCTGCCATAACAAATTACATGTATTCATTGGACGGAAGTACGAATTGGGTTACACTCGTTCCATCCTCAATAATAAGTCCCATAGTTGTTTCTGATTTATCCAATGGTACAACATATCCAATTAACTTGAAAGCCATAACTAGTGTAGGTGTAAGTTTAGCATCCAAATCTATCTCGGTAACACCAGCAGGACCACCATCTGCTCCAACTAACCTTGCAATAATTAGAGGTAATGCAAGTGCTAACATAACATTCACTCCTGGCGCCTCGAATGGGTCAGCCATAACCGCATATTATTATTCTTTAAATAATCAAGCATGGGTAAAAAGTAAGGCAGTACCAACAGCGACATCAATGCTTATACCAGGATTAGTAAATGGTACCACATACTCTATAACAATAAAGGCAATAAGTGCGAAATTTATTGGAGGAGGTGCATCATCAGATCCTATATCAGTAACCCCTGCGGCATTACCAGCATTGCCAATTATAACGGGTGTAACAGGAGGTAACAATAATGCTACTATCAACTTCACGGCAGGTGCTGCAAATGGAAATGCTATAACAAATTACAAATACTCAATGAATAATGGTGTAAATTGGACAATACTCGATCCATCATCTACGATAAGTCCCATAGTTGTTTCTGATTTATCCAATGGTCAAATATACCAAGTAAAATTGAAGGCTATAAATGATGTAGGTGAAAGTATAGCATCAGTTGTGAAATCAGTGACCCCATCCACCGCGCCTGCAGCGCCATATGACCTTGCTATAACTAGAGGTAATGGGAGTGCTACCATAACATTCACTCGTGGTGCAGATAACGGGTCAACCATAACCGGATATTTGTATTCTTTAAATAATCAAGCATGGACAAAAAGTAAGGCATTACCAACAGCGACATCAATGCTTATATCAGGGTTAACAAATGGTACACTATATTTTATAAAAATAAAGGCTGTAACCGCGAAATACCCTTCTGAAGGTCTATCATCAAGTCGTGTTTCAGTAACGCCAGCAGCAGTGCCAGCAGCACCAGTTATTACTAGTCCTATAGTTGCAAGCAATCAGACCGCCACAATCAACTTCACCTCAGGTGCCGCGAATGGATCCGCCATAACAAATTATAAATACTCCTTGGATATTTCTGGTAGCAATTGGACATTCTTAGACCCATCATCTACAACAAGTCCTATAGTTATACCTAATCTAACAAATGGACAATCTTATTATGTAAGATTGATAGCCATAAATGATGTAGGTGCAAGTTTAGCATCAGTTATGGTGCCAGTGACTCCGGCAGACGTACCATCTGGTCCAAGTATTATAGGTGCAACGGCATTAGCAGGGGTCATTACTATTAATTTTACACCACCTGCCAATAATAATGGATCCACTATCACAAACTATGCCTATGCATATTCAACAAATAATGGATTAAGTTGGACAACAACTATACCATCGAGAAAATCAGTAACAAGTCCTATAATAACATCAAAATTGGTACCAGGGACATCATATTCTGTTAAAATAATGGCAATAAATGCTATTGGTACTAGTGCGGACTCGAATATTGTAGAGGTAACGGCTTAAACTCCTTCTACTTGCACTATCGCTGCGTAAGGAATATCTCCGTTTTCCTCCAAGTCTCAAAAGGAAAATCAAAAAATATGTAAAAGATTAAATCTATAACTATAGTACAATGCAACTAGACAATGAAAGTTCTACGAGTATGCTACCAGGTAACGTGGTCAATCTTTTGCTCATTGATTCAAGAATTCCTGCAAATGAACTAATAGTGCAGTCAATGAATGATAACACCCAGTGTATCATATTCGACTATTCAGTTGATACGATAGAAACATTAAAAGCTAAAATCAGTGAACACTCTACCCCAGAGTTTAGATCAGTGGGCATAGTACAACACAATTATTCCACACCTACCTACCAACTATTACATTCGATGCAACCATCGGTTTTGGAAAATGCGGAAACGATGGATGCTTCTTTAGAATCATGGTCGGAATTAAAGGATTTCGTCGCGTTTTTAAAAGATAGTAAAAAAACCCAACATTATGATCTTCTCGCGTGTAATATTTATTCTGACCCGAATTGGAAATATGTGTTGACACTTTTAGACTCTCAATGCGCCATACATTTTCGCGCGTCAAGTGATACAACCGGTTGGGGAGGAAATTGGATTTTAGAATCAGACAATGTGGATTTAACACAATTATATTTTACCGAAAAAATTGTTGACTATCCATTTAAATTTGCTTCTAGTAATACGGCTCATATTGGAATATTAATTAATGGAAAACCCTATACATGTGGTTGGAACAATTATGGTCAATTAGGTCATGGAACGGCTGGTACCGATGTTGCAACATTGACCGAAATGGTTCGTCCGACAGATATATCAAGTGACCCCACTTATGTAGCGGTACAAATAGGAGTAGGTATTGATTATACTTGTGTATTGTATTCGAATGGCACTGATTACAAATTATATTCATGTGGGTGTAATGAGTCTGGAAAACTAGGTAAAGGTATAGCAGAACCGCAAGGTAGTACAATAAAAACACATACTCGTTTGTCACCTGTTTCTCTATCCGCACTTGGAGTTAGCTATAAAACGGGATTGGTAAATATCACTATATCTAATTCTCTTTGGTATTATTTTTTGGTATTAAACTATGCAACGGATTTTAAAATTTATGGGTGTGGTTATAATTATTATCATGGTCTTGGAACTGGTTCTAATGGAAACTACTCCTCCCTAACTTTAATACCGCGATCAAATATTCCTACAGGAACCTATATAAAATCTTTTATTGCCGGAGGAATGCACACAGTTTTAATAATGTCAAATAACAAGATATACACTGTTGGATATAACGCACAAGGTCAATCAGGGGGGTTTAATGTTTTTACAGAGTGGTCTGGATTCAATATTGCCGGAAAAACGATAAAAACGATAGCAGCAGGAGATTTGCATAATATAGTATTATATACAGATAACACCATATATGGTATAGGATATAGTGGACCAGGTCAATGTGGTGTTATTTATCCAGGTGGTGTAGGATTAACTCAACTCGTACCTACAACACCAAGCGAACTTACTGGATATACTCCCATAAGTATATCATGTGGCCCCCATTATAATGTAGTTATGTATTCAAATGGAACAACGAATGTGATATATACAAATGGGACAAATTATTATGGTCAACTCGGAAGAAATCCTGAAGTTATTGGAGCTAACGACTCAATTTATGGTAAACCTAAATTAGACAGAATGGTTCTAACAGGTATTACTTTATCTCCATCCATAGCATTAGCTTATGGAGATAGAACTATAGTAGTATTTAAAGGTACAGACAATAACGTGAATAAGATTTATATGTGTGGACATAATGGATTTGGAACCTTTGGTAATGGTCTCTATCCTACGATAAATAGCAGTGTGTTAAAGGAATCTACCACAATCAATAGCTTGCTAACAACATCTACTCTATCATCAGCTCCATTAATTATGCCAAACAATTATGATATGATTTTTACTACTGCTGTCGCCGCAGTTATTACTCCAGACGCACCCACTGGTCTATCCGCAGCCGCAGGTAATGGTCAAATAACCATAACTTTTACTGATGGATCTGCAAATGGCTCCGCCATCACCAATTATCAATATTCCACCGACGGCTCATCCAATTGGACTGCCATTAATCCTATAAAAGCTACAAGTCCAGTTGTCATTACTGGATTGACAAATGGCCAATCCTATACATATTATTTGAGAGCGATTAATGGAAATGGAAATGGAACAACATCATCGAGTTCCGTAACAGCTACCCCGCGAACAATACCCGCTGCACCCACTAGCCTATCCGCACTCGCAGGTAATGGTCAAGTAACTATAACTTTTACTGCCGGAGCAGCAAATGGATCAGCCATCACTAATTATCAATATTCCACCGACGGCTCTTCCAATTGGAGTGCCATTAATCCTACAACTGCTACTATCACCAGTCCCGCTGTCATTACAGGATTGACAAATGGACAATCCTATACATATTATTTGAGAGCGATTAATGCAGCAGGAAATGGTGCAGCATCATTAACCTCTGTCACAGCTACACCCTATACAATACCCGCTGCACCTACTGGCCTAACCGCAGCACCAGGCAATGGTCAAGTAACTATAACTTTTACTGCCGGAGCAGCAAATGGCTCCGCTATTACCAATTATCAATATTCCACAGACGGCTCTTCCAATTGGACTGCTATTAATCCTACAACTGCTACTATCACCAGTCCTGCTGTCATTACAGGATTGACAAATGGACAATCCTATACATATTATTTAAGAGCGATTAATGCAGCAGGAAATGGTGCAGCATCATCGAGTTCCGTAACAGCTACCCCGCGCACAACGCCCGCTGCACCCACTATTACCAGCGTAACATCAGGTAATCTAAAAGCGACAATTAACATTACACCCGGTGCAAATAATGGGTCCGCTATAACCAATTATAAATATTCTACCGATGGAGGGGGAACTTGGATAACACTCGCCCCTGCATCCGCGTCGACAACCATTGTCGTAACCGGACTATTGAATGAAACACTTTATTCCGTAAAAGTGATTGCAGTAAACGGAGCTGGAGATAGTCTTGCTTCAAGTGCCATGTCAGTGACACCATCAACTACCCCGCCAGACGCGCCAACTATCAATAGTATAACACCCGGTAACAAAACAGCATCAATAAATTTCACCGAAAACGCTGATAATGGTCTCGCAATTACCAATTATAAATATTCTATTGATAATGGCTTAAGTTGGTCACTACGTGACCCAATATCAAGAGCAATACCTCTAATAGTGTCAGATTTAGAAAATGGTTTAGAATATAGCATAAAGATATTGGCAATAAACCAAAAAGGTAGCAGTATAGCATCAAACTCGAAATCGGTAACCCCTGGATATGCTCCAGATGCACCAACCATTACAAGTATATCATCAGGTGATGGAACCGCGTCGGTTCATTTCTTTGATAACAATACAAATGGATTCAATATAACAAATTATCGATATTCTATTGATAGTGATGCATGGGTCATGGTCGCTGCAACCAATCCTATCGCATTATCCGGATTAAACAACGGACAAACTTATTCCATAAGAATTTTAGCGGTGAATGATAGGGGTGATAGTCCGCCATCAGGAGAAGAATCAGTTACCCCGGCAACAATTCCAGAACCGCCTGTAATTGATGATATCGTTTCGGGAAATAATACATTGTCTATAAATTTTAATCCAGGTCAAGATAATGGAGCCGTTATCACAAATTATAAATACTCGACAAATGGCGGAATAGACTGGACAATACGCACTCCGGCATCAGCGGAAAGCCCTATAGTATTAACATCAAAAATAGTAAATGGTACACCATATAGCATAGTATTAAAAGCAAGAAATGAAAAGGGGTTTAGTTCAGAATCAAATGTACAAGAAATAATGGCTGCAGAAAAACCCTCGGCGCCAACAATTTATAAAATTAAACCGGGTGATACCAAAGCGTCCATTTATTTCGTAGCAGGTGCAGCAAATGGATCAGCTATAAGCAATTATTTATATTCGATAGATGATGGATCAAGTTGGATAACACCCAGTCCAGCATCCACATCAAGACCATTAGTAATATCCGATCTATTAAATAATCAAACATATCCTATCAGATTGATGGCTGTGAATGGAAAAGGCAATAGTTTACAATCAAATGCAGTAAATGTAACAACAGCCACATCCCCAGACGCTCCAACTATTGTAGATGTATCAGGATCAGATAGTTTTATTACTATAAGATTTACTGAAGGTGCAAACAATGGATCCCCAATCACAAATTATAAATACTCGACGAATGGTGGAGAAAAATGGACATTACGCACACCTGTGTCAAAAGAAAGCCCAATGGTAGTATCAAGACTAACGGCAGGTGTACCATACTCTGTAAAAATAAAGGCAAAAAATGCACAAGGCATTAGTAGTGTGGAATCAAATGAAATTTCTATAACATTCTAATACTTTTCCACTGACGTTCTGAACTCTTTCGGGTCGCAGCAGTGTATAATCAGAAAACTTCGATTCGTCGTGCGAATCGAAGTTTTCCTATAAAAAAATGTAAAATTTTCCGATTATATATTTTTAAAATTTTAAATATATAATTATTATACTATGCAACTTAATCCAGCAAATGGTGAGAGTATGGAGCTTCTTCCACCGGAACCATTGCATGACTTCGCAAGGACTGCTATTTGCAGCAAACTATTGTATAACGACGTAGTCGATACAAGCACAATGACACAAGTGTTATTCATTGATTCAAATGTAACAGAATTTCAAAATTATGCAAACGCAAACACCTTCTCCATTATTTATGATCGCATGTGCACGAGAGAAGAAATGTTAGAAGTATTAAGTAAAAAATTCACGAGTATTTCTCGTATCGCATTTGTAAACCACTTTAGCGAAACTCCTTATTTTTTGAACGAAGAATCGTTGTTTTCGGAAGAGAACAAGCAATTTGTCATTGACTTAATTAGGCAATATAAAGTTTCGAATATGGATTATTTGGCGTGTAATACGCTTTCTAGTGCCAATTGGACCGCCTATTATGCTGCGTTACAAGCTGCGAGCACGAGTGTCATCATTGGGGCATCCGACAACAACACCGGAAATATGAAATATGGGGGTGATTGGATAATGGAGTCCACGCACGAAGACGTTCATGCTGTATATTTTAACGACCAAATACAAAATTATGCGTCATTGTTGGAGACGGCTAATATTACTTATCTTGGTTCAACTCTTACATACACATATACCATTGGTAATTCAAATGCTAGCGTAACAGGATGGGTTACTGGTACTTCCGCAACGATTCCATCTTCTGTTACTATTGATGGTAATACATATAATGTAACAAGTATTGGTGTTTATGCATTCTCTTATTGTTCAAGTCTAACCTCTATCATAATTCCAGATTCAGTAACAAGTATTGGTGATAATGCATTCTATTATTGTTCAAGACTGACTTCTGTCACATTACCGACGAATCCACTATTTACGAGTATTGGTTTAAGTGTGTTCTATAATTGTACAAGTCTGACTTCTATCATAATCCCGAATTCAGTAACAAGTTTTGCCAATTATACATCGTTCTATAATTGTACAAGTCTGACTTCCATCACATTACCGACGAATCCACTATTCACAAGTATTGCAGAAAATCAGTTCGTGCAATTTTCAAGTCTGACTTCCATCATAATTCCAGATTCAGTGACAAGTATAGGTAGTAGTGCGTTCAATTCTTGTACAAATCTGACTGCCATCACATTACCGACGAATCCACTATTCACAAGTATTAGTGGGTATATGTTATTTCGTTGTAGAAGTATGACTTCCATAACAATCCCGAATTCAGTAACAAGTATTGGTAATTATGCATTATATGAGTGTAGAAGTCTGACTTCCATAACAATCCCGAATTCAGTAACAAGTATAGGTGATTATGCGTTCTTATCGTGTTCAAGTCTAACTTCCGTAACTTTACCGACGAGTGGACTCACAAGTATTTCTTCTCGGGCGTTCTTTGGTTGTACAAGTCTGACTTCCATAAATATACCATCTGGAGTCACAAATATAGGTACAAATGCGTTCGAAACTTGTACAAGTCTGACTTCCGTAACTTTACCGACGAGTGGAAACACAAGTATCGGTACTAGAGCGTTCCAAGGTTGTAGAAGTCTGACTTCCGTAACTTTCCCGACGAGTGGACTCACAAGTATTGGTCCTGAGGTCTTCTATAATTGTACAGGTCTGACTTCCATAAATATACCAACTGGAGTCACAAGTATTGGTATAGGTGCGTTCCGAAGTTGTTCAAATCTCTCTTCAATCACATTACCGACGAGTGGACTCACAACTATTGGTACTCAGGTGTTCTATAATTGTACAAGTCTGACTTCCATCATTATACCAACTGAAGTCACAACTATTAATGATGCTGCGTTCCAAAGTTCTAGTCAATTAACAAAAGTATATTTTATGGGCAATGCTATACCTACTATTGGGAGCACTAATTTTTCTATTACTGGAGATACCGCTTATTATCTAAGTAGTGCTACTAATACTGCTGCATTGACTAGTAATTTTACTACACTAGTCCCATTATCACAAGCTGATTTATTAGCTGCCAGTCAAGGTGTCCCTCCCTCCCCGCCAACCCCAACAAACCCAGCTGCACCCACTGGTCTATCCGCAACCGCAGGTGATCATCAAATAACCATAACTTTTACTGCTGGATCTTCCAATGGCTCCACCATTTCCAATTATGAATATTCTACTACCTCTACCGGTTCTTCTTCAGACATTTGGACTGCCATTAATCCTGCAAAAGCTTCAAGTCCTGTTATCATTACAGGATTGCAAAATGGGCAATCCTATACA
>Ga0209086_10000291_pt1 | contig 43299 bp, 44 predicted proteins | sample M_130207_XF_Meta_FD_187312 | JGI IMG/M metagenome (GOLD analysis project Ga0209086, IMG submission 187312) | Freshwater microbial communities from Lake Montjoie, Canada to study carbon cycling - M_130207_XF_MetaG (SPAdes) (version 2) | ecosystem: Environmental > Aquatic > Freshwater > Lake... | reverse complement strand
TTTTCCTAGAGTCCTCCACGCCTGCCGTGGAACCCGAGCCCCCTGATTGGCAATATCATTGCTTTTGAATTTGAAATAAAGCCGAACGCCGAAGCGGGCCAGGCTCTCGCGGTCCTTCGAACAGATAAAGCCGCGCCTGCTCTCCCCGCCCTCTCCTCCATTTCATGGAAGAGAGGGAGTGTATAACAGCTCTTGGCAACTTTAAGACAGGTAGGGTGGGCTGCTCCGTGCGCGCCGTCGCGGCAAACCCGCACGCGCAGGTTGGCAACGGCGGCGGGCCGGGGACCGCTCGCTCTACCTGCCGATATGCCATGGTTAAGCGGCAAGCATGTCGTCCGAATGAACCGCCAAGGTGCCAAGGAAGCAAAGGGGCAAAACCTGAGCCGGATTCATGCCGTCATTGAACCCGACTTCCGAAGTAGGCTGGGCTCTCGCGGCCCTTCGAACGGATAAAGCCGCTGGGCAGCCGGGCATGCCGCCTTAGAACTGGAAGGGGAGTGTTTTGGGGTGACGGTCAGCGGGGTGTGCCGCAAGATGGGGATCACCCGGCAGAACTATTATGCCCGGCGGAAGGTACGGCAGCGCCAGCGGGTGGATGCCGGCTTGGTGGCCGCCCTGGTGGTGGCGGAACGGCAGCTTCAACCGCGCCTGGGCACGCGCAAACTGCACTTGATGCTCCAAGGGGTGCTGGCACAGCAAGGGGTGGTACTGGGGCGGGATCGGTTTCTGGAGGTGCTGCGCGCACGGGAACTGTTGCTGGCGCCCAAGCTGACGGAGTATCCGTGCACGACCAATTCCCAACACAGTCTGCCGGTATTCACCAACCAGATAAAGGACCTGGTCTTGAGTCAGCCCAACGAGGTATGGGTGAGTGATTTGACCTATTTGCGGACGGAAGAGGGTTTTTTATATTTGTCACTGGTGACGGACAAATATTCCCGAAAGGTGGTGGGATATTACTGTGGGGACACGCTGGAGGCGGCCGGCTGTATTCAAGCCCTTGGGATGGCCTTGAAAGATCTGCCGGCGCGGTCGCATCCGATTCATCATTCAGATCAGGGGAGCCAATATTGCTGCCATGAGTATGTGAACGCGCTGGCGGTGCGGGGGGCTGAAGATCAGCATGACCGAGCGGGATCATTACGCGGAGAACGCGCTGGCTGAACGAATGAATGGGATCCTCAAAAGCGAGTATGGCCTGGGGGAGAGAATAAAAACCAAGATGCAGGCGCGGCAGAGGGTGGATCAGGGGGTGCGGTTATATAATGAACGGCGGCCCCATACCGCGTTGGATTATCGGACGCCCGCCGCCGTGCACAACTCCATGGGTCCGACCCGAAGTTACGCAACCCAACCGCCACAACTAAAATTATGCCTCATGACAATGTGACAAATTAAAACCAGGAGTTGACCATAGCGGTTTTCTATAGAAATTGGGCTGACATTTCAGACCCTGAGGGACGGATATTCCGTGCGCGACGGTCAGGGAAGCGTGTGATAGGGCTGCACCGTGCTGCCCAAGGAGCACAAGACCGACGGGATTGTCCCCACAGGATTGAGGCTATACACCCCGCTGGCAGGACACTTCGGAATCGCGCCGCCGACCGGCTTGATGTACGGCGAGATATCCGCCGGATAGTTCAGCACGTCCCCGGACTTCTTCCCGTATTCCATGCAGTACTGCTGCACAGCGGCGTCCAGCTGACGCAAATTGTTAATGCAGGCGGTGGCTTGCGCCTTGGAGCGAGCCTTCACAAAATTCGGGATGGCGATGGCGGCCAGCAATCCAATGATGGCAACCACAATCATGATTTCAATCAGGGTAAAACCCGCTCGGGAAACCGAGGAATTGGATTTCATAGTTTTAATTCTATACCATGGACATTTTTAAACGATCTTAAACCGCCGCAACCCAGTCAGCCTGCGATGATAAAAATAGGCTGGGGGGGGGCCGAGTCGCCAAAAAGCCCAGGGCTTGCACCCCAGGCTTTTTGGAATGGAACCACTGGATTACTGGAGCGCGTGGGCCGGCGTCACAGTCGAACCGAGCGAACAGGTTGGATTCACCCCCGCCGTGGTGGCGGAATACGTGCCGCCCGCCGGGCAGCCCGGGATGGAACCCGCGGCATTCAACTTGATGTAGGGCGTCAAGTCGGTGGGAAAGGTGACGGGCGCACCGGTGGTTTTGCGCTGTTCGAGGGCCCACTGGTTAGCCGCCGCATCAATTTGGCGCAGGTTATTGATGCAGGCGTTGGCCTGGGCGGTGGCTCGGGCCTTCACAAAGTTCGGAATCGCAATCGCGGCCAGCAGGCCGATGATAGCGACGACGATCATGATTTCTACCAGCGTAAAGCCGGCCTGACGGGTGTTTTTCGTGGTCTTCATTTGTTTTTAGTTGTTGTTGCGGTGTGAACCTCGCCAGGAGCGGTTAGGATAATTACTTTGTTGTTCACTTTGATTGCCCCTAGCAACCGCACTAGACCAGAAGAGCAGTACGGATGCCACAATTCAAGGATTTTTTAAGGGTTTTAAAACTCCCCACCCCAAAAAAAAGAAGCTCGCAGTCAGATGAAAATCATAATTCGTTGATAGAGAGCATTTTGATACTTTTTAAGCCAAGCAAGCCGCAACCCGGCAGCGCTGAAGGCGCTGTTATCCGATCCCATTTTCCAATTATTATTTTAATTCAAGAGGATCAGGGTGTAAAACCGACGAGTTTTTCGGCGGATTTTTGATGAATCCCGCCTTGGATTGGCAACAACGCAGCGGGTCCCCGCGCACCCGCGGCAGCAGGTGTCCCATCTGCAGTTGGACGTGTCGCCGATTAGGACAGACACGAGGGGAGTTCGGCGCCCGATCACTGGACTGAATTCTCACGCATCCCCCCGATTCCCGGACGTTCTCTGAAATCCAGCGACGATCCCGCGAATCTCCCGCGCGGACCCGGAGGAGACGGGCCTCAATTCATTCCGTCACTTTCCATTTACGCCCGGCGGTTAAAGATTTACGATTCCGCCGCATGCTACATCTGGAACATCTTTCGAAACTGCTTGAGAATCATCGCCCGGCCGCCGCCGCGCGCGTGAGGGAATTCTCCGTGGGCGGAACTCCTCTGGCGTTCAACTCGCTCCCCTCCCTCATGGGGGTTATCAATCTTTCCCCCGATTCGTGGTATCGCGAAAGCGTCTGCCTGACGGCGGAAAAAGCCATCCAACGGGGAAAGGTTTTGGCGGCACAGGGAGCGGACATCATCGACGTGGGCGCGGAATCCACCCTGGCCCAGGCCGCCCGGGTGGGGGACGCGGCCCAGAACTCCCAGCTGATCCCCGTCATCCGCGGGCTGCGCGCGGCGAACATCCCGGTGTCGATTGAGACCTATTCCCCCGCCGTGACCCGCGCGAGCCTGGAGGCGGGGGCGAGCCTGCTGAACCTCACCGGCACCGACCACAGCGATGAACTGTTCCGGATGGTTGCCGCCCACGATGCCGCCGTCATCATCTGCTTTGTGCAGGGCAAGAATGTCCGCGAGGTGGGGGATTACGATCTGACGGCCGATCCGATACCGGCGTTGCACGAGTATTTTTCGCGGCGGATTGAAAGCGCGCAGCGCAACGGGGTGGAGAAGATCTTCATAGATCCCGGTCTGGGTTTTTATTACCGGAATCTCCAGGATAGCGCAGTGCGGGTGCGGCATCAGATGCAGGTTTTCCTGAACACCTTCCGGTTGCGGGACCTTGGGTTTCCGGTCTGCCAGGCGCTGCCACACGCCTTTGAGCAGTTCGGGGAGGAAGTGCGCTGCGCCGAGCCGTTTTTCGCGGTGCTGGCCGCACTGGGGAAAACCGACCTGTTCCGAACGCACGAAGTCCCCCGCGTCCGGGCCGTGCTGGACACGCTGAAGGTCTTTTAGCCTTAGCCGCCAGCGCCTCCTTCATCCCCGGTCGACGGAAGCCGGACGATCCGCGGGGCTTCCCTTCGAGGATTGCCCTGGAAAGGGACGCCCCTCAAAACGGCCAGTGGATGCCGGCGGAAATGTAGAGCTGCCCGCCAAGATTCAGTTGTCCCGACCTGCCACCGCTGCTGAAACTGGCATTGCCCATGGGCATGTACTGCGCGCCGAGGTACAGATCGGCATCGTTGATGATGTGATACAGCAGGGTGCCATTCACATAGCCGCCATAGGTCAGATCGGTAAAACCGAATGAACCGGAATTTTGAGTGCTGCCCGAAGGGGTGGTGATGGTCTCGTTGTATTTATAGGTGCCGGAAACGATCCCGAACGCGGGCCCGGCGCCCAATTGCATCCCAAAATACTCATTCAAATCCCAATAGAACACCGGCCCCAGCCGGAAGGTGTAGAGCATCACGTCCAACGTGCGCGACCCGGTGACCGTCCCGGCCGTGTTGGTGGTGGTCGTTGAAAACTGGTCGGAAATCACCGGACCCTGTCCGCTGGAGCCGCCCTGATACGGCGCGCCCGGCATGACAATTCCGCCGGTGTCGAAGGTGAAGGTGGACTGGCTGACGGTTGCCGCCATGGGGCTCGCGTCCGTGATATGAAGGGGCAACAATCCAAAACCAAATTCCCAGCCCACGCGGGCATGTTTCCAATACCAGAGGTTGTCGCCGTAAGCCATGTCGAACCCCACAAAAGCCGACCCGCTTTGATTGGCGGAACCCGTCGCAGAATAGGAGGACGCCCCGTGTAAACTCAGGGTTTGAGCCGCGGAATCGTATTGCGAGGCATTGTTATAGCCCCAATAACTGGTCAGACCGCCCGCGTTGCCCGTCTCATCCTCGCGCACATAGCCGTCGTCGTAAACCCCATTGGCCGGATTGTTCCCGGAGACAGCGAATGTTCCCCTGGTCTTGAAATCGGCGCTGATGTTCATGCCCAGCATCGCCCCGAGCCGGAAATGACGGGTCCAATCGGGCGCGTCCGGTTCAATCCTAAGAAACTTGGCGGAATCCGGATTGCCGCCAAACGTGTCCATGGAATCTGACTGGGCCGTGGCGGCCAGCGCCACCCCCGCAAAACAATAAAATAACCCCCGCACACATCCGCCGCGGAAACGTTCCAGAAAATTAAGGGAGAGCACCATGGCGTCAGGGATTCAAAAACACACGGTAGAAACGGGCGCCGCGGCCGGCCGGCGCCGACACCGTCGCCGGCGGCCCATAGTCGATCCATTGCACCGCATTTGCCGGGGCCATCATGGCCGGCGGTGCGATCAGGGCGTTGGAAAATAAAAGGGTGTCCGCATACACCACGGTGTAGGTGCGGTTGGTGAGCGCGGCAAATTCCAACAGCATGCTGCCATCGGACAACCGGACGATGCGGGTGAAGCTGACATTCGTTCCGGCGGGGGCGGCGGGCGGCGTCAGATCCGGCGGGGGCACGGCAAACGCCTGCAACTGGGAGTTGGCGAACGGGAAAAAGTGACGCGGGGCATACTGCAGCCGCAGCGTCACGCTTTGACCGATTCCCAGCGGCGCTTCCTGCGGGGCCGTATAAACCACGAATGGGCTGCCGCTATTGGTGCCAACGGCATTGGCCAGCCGGTTGGTCAGGCCGCTCACCACCACGCGCACAGCGGCCATCTCATTCGTTCCCGTGTTCGACACCAGGATGGACTGCTCGATCAGTCCGTTCTGAAGGTTGATGACCTGCGCGGAATTGGTGACCGCTACCAGGGTGCCGAGATCATTGCTGACGGTGAGGCTGTTGGTGGCCCGGTTGTTGGCGGTGTTGGTGTCCGTCACACCCGACGCGCCCACCGACGCGAAAAAAACCAGCGCCCCCGCATTGGTGGGCTGGAGGGTGAACTGGAAATTCGTGACCGCGCCCCGGCTCAACGTGCCGAGGCCGAGGTACACCGTGTTGCTAACGACGATGTAATCCGATTTTAAGATCACGCCCGACGGCAGCCGATTGGTCAAGACCGCGCCGGGCGCGGCATCCGGACCCCGGTTCGTCACGCTCACGCTGTAAGTCATCCAATCATTGACCAGGATGGCCGTGGTCGGGACCGCGATCGCCACGCCGAGATCGGCTTGCGGCGGAACCGCGTTGGTCACCTGCGTCACGACTCTGGCCGAGGGGGCATTGGTGACATTGGGACTATAAAATCTAATCCAGTTGGTGAGGCTTCCCGCCGCGGTCGGCTGGACGGTCAGGATCATTTGGACGGCCGTGCCCACATTGAATCCGCTAATAGAGAACGCCCCGCCATTGGCATTGGTGGCGAAGGTGACTCCCGTGCCCGGAGTGGCGCTGACAAACCGGACGGTGGCCGGAAACAAATTGCTCACCACCGCGCTGGATAAAAACACCAGATTATTGGTCACATTAATGGTGTAGGTGAGGCTGTTGCTCACCCGAAGCGAACCGGGCGAACCGGTGGCGGAAAGGAAGATCCCCTGCCCCTCGGCGCGCGCGGCCAGGACCATCAGCGCAGCCACAAGCACAGCAAACCTCCGCAGCTTGAAAAAAAACCTCATCGAGTTACTTGCCCCACGGACACCTTGCCGGAGGGAGACGCCCGTGAGGCTGCAATAGTTTCAGGGCTTTGACAATCTTCCTGTTTCTTTTTCCTGTTTCCCCTGTGGCTGAATTGACGCCGCCGTTTTACACCGGTAGCATTTCAGCATGACTGGCACGGCCGCCCTCCAACCGATTGACCTGAAGCAGCTGCAACCCCGCGCGCCGATGGCGCAAGAGCGCTTCGCGCCGCTTGCCCGAGAGATTTCCGCGCTCAAACAACAGCTCAACGCCGTCATCCTCGCCCACAACTATCAGGTGCCGGAAATCCAGGACGTCGCGGATTATGTCGGCGATTCACTCGGCCTCGCCCAGCAGGCAGCCAAGACGGACGCGGATGTCATCGTGTTCTGCGGCGTGCATTTCATGGCGGAGACGGCGAAGATTCTGAACCCGGCCAAAATCGTGGTGCTGCCCGACCGGGACGCCGGCTGTTCGCTGGAGGAAAGTTGCCCGGCGGAAAAGCTGGCGGCACTCCAGAAGACGAACCCCAATTTCTGGACAGTCGCCTACATCAATTGCAGCGCGGCGGTGAAGGCGCTGTGCGATGTCATCGTGACCAGCGGCAACGCAGTGAAGATCGTCGAGGCAGCGCCCAAGGACAAAGACATTCTATTTGTGCCGGATGAGAATCTGGGCGCGTGGGTGAGGGAGCAGACCGGGCGCCCGATGACCCTGTGGCAGGGCAACTGTTACGCCCACGTGGAGTTCCGGCGCGAGGAGATGCTGAGGATGCGGATCCAATTCCCCGAGGCAAAAATCGTGGTGCATCCCGAGAGCCTGCGCGAGGTGCGCGACCTGGCGGACGCGGTCTGCTCGACGGAGAAGATGATCACCTTCTGCCGGCAGGATCCCGCCAGGCAATTCGTCATTGTCACCGAGTCGGGCATCCTCCACCGGCTGCAGAAGGAATGCCCGGGCAAGGAGTTCCTCTGCGCGCCGACCTTCAATGTGATGCAGATGCCCACGGACAGCTGCCGCTGCAGCGAGTGCAAATACATGAAGCGGAACACGCTCGAAAAAGTCCGCGACTGCATGAAGAATCTCGCGCCGCGGATCGAGCTGCCGGAAGCCATCCTGAAGCGCGCGCGACTGCCCATCGAGCGGATGCTTGAAATCTCCGCCCGCCCGGCCGACAACGGGGACTGAGAGCGCCGGGGAAGGCGCCGGCAGCCGGAGGCTCCCGCTCAAATCGTCTGGGAATGCCTCCGCTCGTTCGGCGCCCCCAGCGTGTTGTCAAAACACATGGCAATGTTGCGGAGAAACAGGCGTCCGACCGCCGTGATTTCAAATCCGGCGGGGGTGATTTTCACCAGACCGTCGTCGGCAAACGGGGCAAGTAGCGCGAGCTCCTTTTCAAAATACCGCTCGAAACAGATCCCCAGCTTCGCGCTCATCGCGGCGTAATCCAGCGCCCGGTCGCACATCGTGCGCAGGATGGTCTCGCGGCGGATCTTGTCCTCGGCGGTGAGCCAATACGCCTTGTGCAACGGCACCCGCCCCGCATCCACGGCAGCCTGGTATTTCGGCAGCTCCTTCTCATTCTGCCAGTAGGCATCGGGAATCTGCGAGACGCCGGACATCCCGAAGGCGTAAATGTCCGAGCCGGCGCGCGTGCTGTAGCCCTGGAAATTCCGCTGCAGCTGACCGCGGCGCTGCGCCACCGCCAGCTCGTCGTCCGGCTTGGCAAAATGATCCATGCCGATGTAGGCATACTGGTCATCGGCCGTGAGGCGCTCAATCACCAGCTTCAACACCTCCAGCTTGCTTTCCGGCGTGGGCAGGATCTGTTCCTCGAGAATCCGTTGCGCGGGCTTGAGCCAGGGCACGTGCGCATAGCTGAACACCGCCAGCCGATCGGGCTTCATCTCCAGCACGGTGTCGAGGGTCTCGTGGAAGGTCGCGGGCGTCTGGTGCGGCAGACCGTAAATCAAATCCAGATTCAGCGAGCCGAATCCCAGCTCCCGCATCCAGTCCATCGCCTGCTGCGTCATCGCCCGCGGCTGGATGCGGTGGATCGCCTCCTGCACCCGGGGATTGAAATCCTGCACCCCCATGGAGGCACGATTGAATCCGATCTCCCGCAGCGCCACCAGATGCTCCCGGGTGAGCCGGCGGGGATCCACCTCCACGCTCGCCTCGATGTCCGGAGCAAAGGTGAAGTGCGCATGAATGATTTCACCGAGCCGGCGGATTTCGTCCGGACGCAGAAAGGTGGGCGAGCCGCCGCCGAAATGAAGCTGGACAGCTTTCCGCTCCCGGTTCAGGTGCGGCGCGAGCCGGGCGACTTCGCGGCCCAGCGTGTCGATGTAATCCCGGCCCCGGTCGTGTTGGGTGGTGATGACGGTGGTGCAGCCGCAAAACCAGCAGAGCGTTTCGCAGAACGGGATGTGGAAATAAACCGAGAGATCGCGCGGCGCGCGATTGTTGTCCTCGATCTTCCCGGAGAGTTCCTCCCACGTCACCGCATCGGTGAACCGGGTGGCGGGGGGATAACTCGTGTACCGCGGCCCGGCCACGTTGTATTTCCTCACCAGCTCCAGATCCACGTTCAATGTGCTCACAAAAGACAGAGGGATTAACCTAAAAGTGACCCGGACGCAAAGAAACAAATCCGCCCCAGGCCGGCGACAGGCGCTTCATCGATGGTTTTTGACGGTCTCCACCAGGGCCGCAATGTTTTCCAGCTTCGCCCCCGGCGTCAAACCGTGCCCGAGATTGAAGATGTGCCCGGCACGACCCCGCATCGATTCCAAAATGGAATGCGCCTCGCGGGCCACCCCCTCGGGCGTCGATTCGCAAATCAATGCCGGCGCCAGATTGCCCTGCAACCCAACGCGCTCCGGAATCTGCCGCCGCGCCTCAGCCAGAGAGGTCTGCCAGTCAATGCCGAGCACGCTCGCACCCGTGCCCACCAAATCGCCCCAGTTACCATGCGTGCCAAGCGAAAAAACAATGACGGGCGGAATGCCGGGAACCGGCGCGGCGGCGCCCGCAGACGGCCGATCCCCGGGAGGGGCGGGAACCGGCGCGCGGATCCGGGCGATGATCTCCTTCATCCAGCGCCCGCTGGCTTCCGGAAATTCACCCGGGTCAAGGTGGCCGCCATGACTGTCGAAGAGCTGAACGGCATCCACGCCGGCGGCGATCTGCATCTGCAAATAAACCGTGACGGCGTCCGTCAGTTTTTCCGCGAGGGCATAATAGGTTTTCGGGTCCTCCCGGAAGAGCTGCAGGGCGCGGCTGTATTTTGGAACGCTCGCCCCCTCCATCATGAAGGTCGCCAGCGTCCAGGGCGACCCGCTGAATCCGATGAGCGCGGTCCGGTCACCGAGCTCCCGTCGCAGCAGGCGCAATGCCCGGTCCACATAACTCAAACGCTCCACCACCCGCTCGACGGAAAGCGCGGCGATATCCGCCGGGCTCCGCACGGTGAAGTCCATCTGGACCCCGCCGGTCTCCTTGAAATGATACTTCTGCCCCAGGGCCTCGGGAATCACTAGGATGTCGCTGAACAGAATCGCGGCATCAAACCCGAACCGGCGCACCGGCTGGAGCGTCACTTCCACGGCCAGCTCAGGATTCTGCACCAGCTGGACAAAGGTGTACTTCTCCTTGAGCTGGCGGTATTCCGGAAGCGCCCGGCCGGCCTGGCGCATCAGCCACACCGGGGGCCGGTCCACGATTTCACACCGGCAGGCGGCGAGAAAACGCTGGCGATCCGTCCACGTCGGCGGGGCGGATTTTAGGGGAATGGCAGTCATGAGTTTAACGGACGCAGATTTAACACAGCACGGGGGCCTTTGAACAGACCAAGATTCACCCTTTTTCACCGCAACTTTGTAGTGCGCACGGTTTTTAAAAAGAACAACCATGAATAATCTGCCAGACCCCTCCCGCGAATCGCTTTGGCGCCGGCGGCCGACCGACGTGGAACGGGCTGGATGGGACGCCCGCCCGGAGATCCGGGCGGAGTGGGAGCGGGAGGCGCGCCTGAGTGAAATGCTCTCGAAAACGTCTGATTTCCCCGTCTCCTCCAACTTCACCGCCCGAGTCATGCAGGAGATCGAACGGGAAGACAGGCGCACGGCGCGCCGACGGTTTTTTTCCTGGAACTGGCGCGCCCTGCTGCCGCGTCTGGCCATCACGGCGGCGGTGCTTCTCTGCGCTGGAGCGACCTTCCGCCAGTACGAATTGAACCGCCAGCGCACCCTGTTCGCAAAAAACATGGTGTTCATAGCGGCATCCCAGCCCCTGCCCAGTGTGGAGGTGCTGAATAATTTTGACGCCATCCAGCGCATGGGCCAGCCGGCGCGGGCCGATGAGGAGCTGCTGGCGCTGCTGCCATGACAGCCCCCCGCTACAACATTTTCTGGCTGATCGCCTGCGCAACCGCGCAATGGACTTGTTTTTCTTTATGGGGCGAATCTTCGCCGTCGCAAAAAACGATTTCGGCGCCGGCCCTGCTCACCCCACCGGCGCCAACCACCTGCTCGCCGGTGGATTTTTTCCGCCAGCTGCTGGCCCTGTCCGCGGGCGAGCGCGACACTTTCCTGACCAACAGACCTCCCGCCATCCGCAAGCGGCTCCTCGCCAAAGTCGCCGACTACGAGGCGCTCGCCCCGGACGAACGGGAGCTGCGGCTGCGCGCCACGGAGCTGCACTGGTATCTGATGCCGCTGTTGCGCGAGCCGTCAGACACCCGAGCTGAGCGGCTGGTACTCGTCCCGGAGGACTTACGCGGACTCGTCCAATCCCGACTTAAAGAGTGGAGCGTGTTGCCGCCAGCGCTGCAGCAGGAATTCCTAGCCAACGAGCGCGTTCTCCATTATTTCACCCACGTCGATGCGACCAACTCCCCCCCGCTCCCACCCGGGTCCGCTGCGCACCCCCTCGCTTCTGAAAACGACCAGGCCCGCTGGAATACCCTTCCGGAGGACGAACACCAGAGGATGACCGCGCTGTTCGGCCGTTTTTTCGAGCTCACCCCGGCTGAAAAACAAAAAACGCTCAACACCCTGTCCGCCGCCGAACGGCGGCAGATGGAGAAAACCCTGCAGGCTTTCGACCAACTGCCCGCTGCTCAACGCCACCAATGCGTCCGCGCCTTTTCCCAGCTTGCCAGCCTGACGCCATCGGCCCGCACGGAATTTCTGAAAAACGCCGAACACTGGTCGCAGTTGCCCCCCAGTGACCGGCAGGCCTGGCGAGACCTCGTCACGCACGTCCCCCAATGGCCGCCCATGCCCCCGCCCCCCGTCCCGCCCACGCCGATGCCCAGAACACTCCAAACTCACCCCCCCGGCGTCACCCCACCCCACTGACTCCGCACTCCATTTCTGCATTTCTCATTGGCCATTTCCATCGTCGCCCCTTAATTTCCCGCCGTGCATCCGATTCTGTTCCATGTCGGTTCCTTCCCGATTCATGCCTTTGGCGTGATGACCGCGCTGGCGTTTGCGCTCGGCCTGTGGACCGCCACCCGCCGGGCTAGGAGGGTCGGCCTCTCCGGCGACGTCATCGCCGATGTCACGCTCTGGATCATGATCGGCACCCTTATCGGAGCCCGCGCGGTCTATGTGATCACCTATTGGCAGGAGGAGTTTTCCGGACAGCCGCTGAGGGAGATCTTCGCCATCTGGCACGGCGGCCTGGTCTATTACGGCGGGCTCATCGGCGCCACCGTTGCCGGCGCGATTTATCTACGCTGGAAAAAACTGCCGCTCCTGAAGATTGCCGACGTGCTGGCGCCCAGCATCGCTCTGGGGAGCGTCTTTGGCCGGATCGGCTGCCTGCTGAACGGCTGCTGCTTCGGGCGCGCCAGCGATCTGCCCTGGGCCGTCTGTTTTCCCGAGGACAACCCGCTTCACCCCCCGACCACCCCGGTGCACCCCACGGAAATTTACGACTCCCTGCTGAATCTCGGCCTCTACGCGCTCCTGGCCTGGGGGTTCCGGCGCAAGAAATTCGACGGCCAGATTTTTGCGGCCTACCTCGTCTGCTACGCATTCACCCGCTCGTTCGTGGAATATTTCCGGGGCGATTATAGCGACGCCCACCATCATTTTGGCCTGACCCCCGCCCAACTGGTCAGCGTGCCCATCCTTATCGCCGGCCTCACGCTCACCGTCGTTTTGTCCCGGCGCTCGCCCGCAAAATGACGCCGGCCCTCTTCATCGCCGGCCCCACGGCCGTCGGCAAATCCGAGATTGCCCTGCGCCTGGCCGAACAGCGGGACGGCGAACTCATCTCCACCGACTCCATGCAGGTGTATCGCGGTCTCGATATCGGCACCGCCAAGCCAACCCCCGCCGAACGCGCCCGCATCCCCCATCACCTCCTGGACGTGTGCGACCTGAGCGACCCCTTCGACGCCGCCCAATTCGTCCGGCGCGCCCGGCAGGCGGTCGCGGAAATTCAGTCGCGCGGGCGGGTGCCGATTTTCTGCGGCGGCACCGGCCTTTATTTCAAAGCGTTTGTGAGCGGCCTCGGCGAGGCGCCCGCCACCGATTCCGCCCTGCGCGCCGAACTTGAGGCCGCCCCGTTTGAATCCCTGCTCCACGAACTGCGCGAACGGGACCCGGTTGCGTACGAAAAAATCGACAAACAAAATCCGCGCCGCGTCATCCGCGCGGTCGAAGTCATCCGCCTCACGGGCCGGAAATTCTCCGAACAACGCGCCGAGTGGAAGACGCCCGCCGCTCTCCCCATCGAAAAAAACTCCTATTGTTTCACGCGCCCGCCGGCGGATCTGCACGCGCGGATCAACGCCCGGGTGGATGCGATGTTCTCCCGCGGGCTGGTGGAAGAAACCCGCGCCCTGCTGGAGCGCGGCCTCGCCTTGAACCCAACTGCGCTGCAGGCCATCGGCTACCGGCAGGTCGCGGAACATCTGCGCGGCGAACATTCCCTGGAAGAGACAGTGGAGCTGGTGAAAATCCGTACCCGGCAGTTTGCCAAGCGGCAGCTGACCTGGTTCCGCCGCCACGGCAACATGAAGTGGATTGAATTAAACCCGAGCGAGCCGCTGGAAGACATTGTGAAGCGCCTGATGCCCGATTAAACCAATCACGGATTCCACCATCCCGACCCCTCACAAAGGGTCCCCGTCGTGAATGCGAAGAATTATTCCCGGGGCCGCTTCCCCGCCACCTCGATCTCCGCCTTATTTTTGGCAATCATGTTTGCCGGCAGGATGCCGCGCCAGAAGACGTTCGGGTAAACCACCGCACCACGGCCGAGAATGCTGCCGGGATTGAGCACGGCGTTGCAGCCAACTTCCGCGCCGTCGCCCAGCAACGCCCCGAACTTGCGCAGCCCCGTGTCAAACGGCTGTCCGTCCTTCTCCACAAATACAGTGCCGGGCATCAGCTTGACGTTGGAGATCTTCACCCCCGCGCCGAGATGCGCCTTATGGCCGAGGATGGAATCGCCGATGTAATTGAAGTGGGGCACCTGCGCGCCGTTGAAGAGCAGCGCGTTTTTCAGCTCGCTGGCATTGCCCACCACGCAGCCGTCGCCGACGATCACGTTCTCGCGGAGATAGGCGCCGTGCCGGATCTGGCAATGCTTGCCAATGATGGCCGGGCCCTGGATCAATACGCCGGGCTCGACCATCGTGCCTTCGCCGATAAAAACCCTGTCGCCGATGCTGGCCCCGGGAAAGCGCCGGGCCGGATTTTGCCGCGGCTGTGCGGCGAGATAGGCCTCGATTTTTTTGAGCGCGTCCCAGGCAAACTCGCAGCCATCGAAAATCGCGGCGTGTTCGGTTTGGGCGAGATCAAATAAATCAGCGGGTTTGAACATGCGATCAGGCTAGGCGAAAGCCCGGCGCCGGCAAAGCGAAATGGAACACGACAACCTGCGGCGCGGGCTTGCCATTCACAGCCGCAGGGGTATTTTTGAGGCCGCTGGCGCGCCCCCGTAGCTCAAATGGATAGAGCAGCGGTTTCCTAAACCGTTGATCCCAGTTCAATTCCGGGCGGGGGCACCATCTTCCAGCAGTCTCTCGTCCATCCCCCCAGAACTCAGGAAGCCCGCCATCCCTGGAAAGCGGCTCATTAAAAACAACCCACTGGAATTGAATATCCCCGACTCCGCCTCGTCGAACCTCTGGAACGGCGAACCCCGTCCTCCACCAAAAACTCTCATGAAACCTCCAATTATCACACGGATGAATGGAATCGCAGCGGTGGCCGCCCTGATGCTGGCAACCGCCGCGTTTCCCCAGAAAACTCCGGCAGCTCCCCTGCCTCCCGGTATTTCGCCAACAAGTCCGCTGGCGCAAGTCGCCCGGCTGACCCAAGCCGGCGTGGATGAAAACATCCTCCTGGCTTTCATCACCAACTCCAGCCGGCTCTTTAATCTCGATGCCGACCGCCTTATTTACCTCTCCAACCTCGGGACTCCGTCGGGCGTGGTGACGGCGATGCTGCAGCGCGATCAAGTCTTACAGGCGGCATTCGCTGCCACCCAGAACACTCAGGAGACAAAAGCGGAGCCAGCTGTCAGCACTCCCGACTCCGCTCCGACGGAAACGGCGGAAGCAGTGACGCCTCCTGCGCCCATCACGCCGAGTTATTGGAACGACACGCTGACGCCCTATGGCAGTTGGGTGGTGGTCGCCGGTTATGGCCGCTGTTGGCGGCCGACGGTCTGTTTCTATGATTCAGGCTGGCAGCCCTACTGTGACCGGGGGCACTGGGTGTCCACCGACTGCGGCTGGTACTGGTCCTCGGAATATGCCTGGGGTGCGACTTTTCATTACGGCCGCTGGTTCCGGGATCCGGGCTTTGGCTGGTGCTGGTATCCGGACACGGTCTGGGCGCCGTCCTGGGTGACTTGGCGTTATTCGGACCACTACTGCGGCTGGGCTCCCCTGCCACCGATGACCTCCTGCCAGGGCGGTGTCGGATTTGCCTATCACGGCGGCGGCGTGAGTGTGAGCTTCGGATTCGGGCTGGGCGCCAACTGCTACACCTTTGTCCCCACGGATTATTTCTGCAATCCCCATCCGCGCCAGGTCTGCGCCCACCCCGCGCAGGCGACGCAGATCTACAACAACACCACGGTCATCAATAACATTAAAATCCGCGGCGAGGGACACAACCAGGTCGTCGTCAACAACGGCATCCCCTCTCAAAACTTGCCCCCCCAGCACGCAGTACGGGCGCGCTCAGCGCCGGCGGGCCGCGTAGACACTGCGGTCGCGACACCCTCCCCCAGCACTCCTTTAGCGGTGACACGCCGTCACGCTCCGCAGCTGTCGGTCCCCGTGAAGACAGACGCCCCCCATCCCGCCCGGCTGGAAACTCCGGCGCAACGCCCCATTACAGGGAAGGCGGTGAATTCGATTTCCCGGACTCAACGGTCACATGAGAGACAGGTTCAGACCAGCCCACTGCCGGAGCGCAATATTTCGCGATTGACGGAGCGGGTGCCCCTGGCAGCGGCGGCGAACCGTTCCATGAACACTGGGTTCATTCCGGCGCACACCGCTCCGGCGCATGAAAAATCCAATCCGCAATCCGTCTCCCCCGCTGGGGGCCAGACTCCAGCCCTTTCGCAGGGCTCCACCAGATATCCGGCTGGCCGCCAGACGCCCACGGCCCAGAACCGTTCGGGGATGCCGGCAGCGACTCGCCTCGCGCCGCAAATGGGCGAAACAACCCTGGCCATCGCCTCGCCGCAGACCAGCGGCGGGCCGGATTGGAATCCGCGCAGGCGATCGCACTGACGCCAAACCTACGAATCTCTCCGCCGGAACCCTGTAGTTGAGCTGCAACGCCGGCCAAATTCAACAAGACACCCATCCATGTTGGGAATCCCTTGCAGAACTCCATCCGACGGCATTGCCGTAGGATTTCCTCACGGTGGGGTGATCTTGGGGCGATCCCATGGGAGAAAGCATTAATAACGCCGGGTTCGTTTTGTCAGCGGGCTTCCTTCCATGACGGCATGAATCCGGCTCAGGTCTTGCCCCTGAGTGTCCTTGGCCCCTTGGCGGTTCATTCGGACGACATGCTTCCGACTCAGGGCGCAGTTGTTTTTTTGCACACCGCCTCATCCCGCGGCGCCCGAAGGAATGAATCCCCTCGAAAAAATGTTTTTGACAGCGGATACAGTTTGCATCAATCTATCCGTATCCGTTGATTTGACGGACTCATAACGAGTGGTCGAGGGACTGGCCCGATGACGCCACGGCAACCGATTGAACTTTGGTTTCAATGACAGGTGCCAATTCCAGCTCAAGCCTCATTCGCTTGGGAAAAAATGAGAAGAGCACAACCGTTTTGTCGCCCCTTCTCGTCATGAGTCGGGGCTTTTTTTTGCCCGGATCAAAAACGGCAGGGACGCGGCGCGGCGCGCCGCCCCGACCACCGAAAAAAAATATGAGTGAGAAGCATCAGGGGTTCATGAAGGCGCTCAAGTGCCGCGAATGCGGACGCGAATATCCGCTCGCCGCCACCCACGTCTGCGAGTTCGATTTCGGCCCGCTGGAAGTCGCCTACGACTATGAGCGGATTAAAAAATCGCTGACCCGGGCCGCGATCGAATCGCGACCGAAAACGATGTGGCGTTACCGCGAACTGCTGCCGGTGGCGCAGGAGCCGACGGTGGGTCGGCAGGTGGGTTTCACCCCGCTCATCAAGGCCGACCGCCTGGCCAAGAAGCTGGGCATCCGCGAACTCTGGGTTAAAAACGACGCCGTGAATTACCCCACGCTCTCGTTCAAAGACCGCGTCGTCAGCGTGGCCTTGAGCCGCGCCAAGGAACTCGGGTTTAAAACCGTCGCCTGCGCCTCCACCGGCAACCTCGCTAATTCCGTCGCCGCCCAGGCTGCCAGCGCCGGGCTGAAATCCTTCGTGTTCATCCCGTCGGATCTGGAGCAGGGCAAAATCCTGAACTCGCTCATCTACGGCGCGAATGTCATCTGCATCAAGGGCCACTACGACGAGGTGAACCGCCTCTGCGCCGAGATTGCCGGCAAATTCGGCTGGGCCTTTGTGAACGTCAACATGCGCCCCTACTACGCGGAAGGCTCCAAGAGCCTGGCGTATGAGATCGCCGAACAGCTCGGCTGGCGCCTGCCGCAGCACACCATTGTGCCGATGGCGTCCGGCTCGCTGCTGACCAAGATCCACAAGGGCTACCAGGAATTCGTCAAGCTCGGCCTCGTCCCGGACACCGAGGCCCGCCTGCACGGCGCCCAGGCCACGGGCTGCTCGCCGATTTCCACCGCGCAAAAGGCCGGGCTCGATTTCTTCAAGCCAGTCAAGCCCGACACCATCGCCAAATCGCTCGCCATCGGTACGCCGGCCGATGGGTTTTACGCGCTCAAGGTGATGCGGGAGACCAGCGCGGCCGCCGACGATGTGAGCGACGACGAAATCCGCGACGCCATCCGGCTGCTGGCGGAGACGGAGGGCATTTTTGCCGAGACCGCCGGCGGCGTGACCGTGGGCGTGGCGAAGAAACTCATTGCGTCCGGAAAGATCCCGCGCGATTCTTCCGCCGTCATCTGCGTCACCGGCAACGGGTTGAAGACGCTCGACGCCGTGCAGGGCCATTGCGGCAAACCGCGTGAAATCAAGCCGAGCCTGCGCGAGTTTGAAGCGCTGCTGACGCAGGAAGAAAAAGCGAACGCGTAAATAGGATTTACAGAATTTTCTTTCTCCGTGACATTGTACTAATCAAAGGCTGTGAAAACGCTCGACAAAAATTTGATTGAAACCGTCACGCGGCGGCTGGTGGATGAGTTTCAACCGGAACAAGTCTGGCTTTACGGTTCGCACGTTTGGGGCAACCCGCATGATGACAGCGACGTTGACCTTTTTGTCGTCCTGCCTGAAAGCGACGAGACCCCCATTCACCGTTCGCAACGTGCACATCGTTGTTTACGCGGACTGCGGATGCCGAAGGACGTGTTGGTGGAAACGCGGAAGGAAGTTGACCGTGTCAAAGGGCTCAAGACGGCACTCGAATATGATATTTTGAGCCGTGGGCGGAGGCTGTATGGCTGATTTGCCCACCTCTGAAGCACAAGCATGGATGATCAAGGCGTGGCGCGATTTGGAAATTGCCCGCCGCGCCGCGAGTAGTGATCTGTTGTTTTATGACATTGCGGTTTATCACTGCCAGCAATCGGCGGAGAAAGCGGTCAAAACATTTCTCGTTCATCACGGCAAAGCCTACGAAAAAACCCAGGATATTGAAGTGTTGGTTGACCTTGCGGGTGAAATTGAGACCGGCTTCAGCAAGCTGACCGATGCCGCCGATGCGCTGACTCCTTACGCCACCCGGTTTCGCTATCCCAATTCCACATTCGCGGTTGAACCGCAGCCCAGTGAATATAAAGAAGCGGAGCAGCACGCGCAGACCATTTACGATTTCGTGCTGAATCGGCTTCCGAAGGAGGCGAGGCCGTGAAGACGCTCGACGCCGTGCAGGGCCATTGCGGCAAACCGCGTGAAATCAAGCCGAGCCTGCGCGAGTTTGAAGCGCTGCTGACGCAGGAAGAAAAAGCGAACGCGTGATCAACCCGTAAAATTTTATGCCAAAAAAAGTCCGCATCCCCACCCCGCTCCGCAAGTTGACCCACAACGAGGAGCTGATCGAAATCAACGCCGCTACCATCGGCGAGGCGATCGTCGAATTGCAGACGCGCTTCCCCGGCATCCAGGAACGTCTCGTGGATGAAAAGGGCGAGGTCCGCCGCTTCGTCAACGTCTACGTCAACGAGGAGGACATCCGCTTCCTCCAGAACCGGGACACGCCGCTCAAAGACGGGGACGAAATCAGCATCATCCCCGCCATCGCCGGAGGCTAGTCACCAACACGACACAAGGGACCTCTGACGGTTTGGATTTAAAACTAAGACTCGTCATATTGTCTCCCGCAACGCAGATTAAAACCATGGCCACCAAATCCGTCCGCAAGCCCACCACCTCCAAGACGCCCGAACAGCAGCGCCTGTGGCTGATGTACCCGTCCCGACTCATCCAGAAGCCGTTCATCTGGGAGGTGGGGCAGAAATTCAAGGTCATCACCAACATCCGCCAGTGCAGCGTGACGGATGAAATCGGCATCGTCTGCCTCGAACTCGATGGCCCGCGCGACGAGGTGAAGGCGGCCATCCGCTGGATGGAAAAGCAGGGGGTAAATGTGGAACCGGTGGAAATCGGCGTGATTGCCGGCTGATTATTTCTGGAAAACAAAAAACGGCGCGATGCTCTCATCGCGCCGTTTTGTTTTGGAATTATAATGTTACAGACGCCGGCGCTGCTTGATTTTCAGCTGCGTCAGGGCATGCAGAAGGGATGCCTGAACGGTGGCCGTCTCCTCATCCCCGAGTTTCTCGGCCAGACGGGCCTCAGCCCGCTGCCGCGCCTGCTCGGCGGCGGCTTCGTCAATGTCCTCCGCCTTGATCGCCATGTCGGTCAGGATCGCCACCCGCCCGCTGGTGATCTGGACAAAACCGTCGCCCACCGCCATATGGATGTTCTGAGAATCTTTGCGGGCGGTGATCTCCCCGGCTACCAGCTGCGTCATCAGCGGCATGTGCGCGGGATAAATGCCCATCTCGCCGTCAATGCCCGTGAGCGTCACCATCTCGACGTCGTCGGAGAACAGCTTCGCCGCCGGCGTGATGATTTCAAGTTTAAGGGTGGGCATGATTCAAAGTGGGGCTTCGTGAAATACGCCTCCGCTTAGGCTTCCTTGATTTCGTCAATGCCGCCCTTCATGTAAAAATTCTGTTCGGCCACGTCGTCGTGCTTGCCCTCGAGAATCTCCTTGAAGCCGCGCACCGTCTCGGCCACCGGCACCTGCTTGCCTTCGCGGCCGGTGAAAACCTGCGCCACGGTGAACGGCTGACTCAGGAAACGCTGGATTTTACGCGCGCGAAACACCGTCGTCTTGTCCTCGGCGGAAAGTTCGTCCATGCCCAGGATGGCGATGATGTCCTGCAGATCCTTGTAGCGCTGCAGCACCTTCTGCACGCCGCGGGCCACGTCGTAATGTTCCTGGCCGACGTTTTCCGGCGTGAGGGCACGGGAATTGGAGGCCAGCGGATCCACGGCGGGAAAGATGCCCAGCTCGGCGATGGAGCGCTCCAACACGATGGTCGCGTCCAAGTGCGCAAAGGTCGTGGCCGGCGCGGGGTCGGTCAAATCGTCCGCGGGCACGTAAACGGCCTGGAACGAGGTGATGGAACCCTTCTTAGTTGAAGTGATGCGTTCCTGCAGGTCGCCCATTTCGGCGGCGAGCGTCGGCTGATAACCGACCGCCGACGGCGTGCGGCCCAGGAGCGCGGACACTTCCGAACCAGCCTGTGAAAAGCGGAAGATGTTATCTACGAACAGTAGCACGTCCTGATTCTTTTCGTCGCGGAAATACTCGGTCACGGCGAGCGCGGACAGGGCGACGCGGAGGCGGGCGCCGGGGGGCTCGTTCATCTGCCCGTAAACCAGACCAATTTTGGAGCCTTCGACGATGATGGGGAGGCCGTTTTCGCCGTGTTCCGGATGGCCCTTGGCGTCTTTTTTGACCTTGATGACGCCGGCCTCGATCATTTCGTTATAAAGATCGTTGCCTTCGCGGGTGCGTTCGCCGACCCCGGCGAACATGGAGACACCGCCGTGCAGCTTGGCGATGTTATTGATGAGCTCCATGATGACGACGGTCTTGCCGACGCCGGCGCCGCCGAAGGCGCCGACCTTGCCGCCCTTGAGGAAGGGGCAGATCAAATCGATGACCTTGATGCCGGTGGTCAACACCTGCGGGCTGGTGGACTGGTCCACCAGCGCGGGCGCGGGGCGGTGGATGGGCAGATATTTGTCGGCCTTCACCGGACCCTGTTCGTCCACCGGCTCGCCGGTGACGTTGAACACCCGGCCCATGACCGCCTCGCCGACGGGCATGGAAATCGGTCCGCCGGAATCGATGACGTCGTAGCCGCGCTTGAGCCCTTCGGTGGTGCTCATGGCGACGGCGCGCACCCAGTTTTCGCCGAGGTGCTGCTGCACTTCGAGCGTCAGCTTGGTCTTGACCCCGCCGGGCATGGAGTAATCCACGGTGAGCGCGTTGTAGATCGCGGGGAGCTGACCGGTGAACTCCACGTCCACGACCGGTCCGATGATTTGAACTATTTTACCTTTGTTCATGTTCTTTAAAATTAAATTTGTTTTCAACCGACCGCCATCTGCGCCGTGGTGATCTCCAGCAGTTCCTTGGTGATATTGGCCTGCCGCAATTTATTATATTCCAGCGTCAGATCCTTAATAATCTGCTTCGCGTTGTCGGTGGCATTTTTCATCGCCACCATGCGGGCGCTCTGCTCGCTGGCTTTGGTCTCGAGCAAAATCTGGTGCATCTTGAAATTCAGGCTGTGCGGCAGCAAGGCGCCCAGCACGGTTTCCTCGTCCGGCTCGAATTCGAACACTTCCGGGGTGTTGCTCTCGGCCAGCTCCTGCTTCGGCGCATTGATCCCCGCCGTCACCGCCGCCAGTTTTCCAAGCGGCAGAAACGGCACCTTCTCCGGCTGCTGGGTCAGGGTGTTGATGAAGCGGGGATACAGGATGTCCACCGCGTCCACCGCCCCCGTCAAAAATAATTCCTGGGCCAGCTTGGAGATCGCCCGGGCCTCAGAAAACAGCGGGATGTCCTGATAGGAGAATTCCGCATTGAGCTGGCGCTTGGTGCGTGCGACAAACTGCGACGCCTTGCGTCCGGCCGTGACGAACACTGTGGTATTCTTGTCCAGCTTGGCGGCCTCGCGAAACAAATTGCTGTTCAAGCCGCCGCACAGGCCGCGATCCGTCCCCACCAGGATCACCGCCCGCTTAACAACCGGACGGGATTGCATCAGCGGATGATCAAAGCCGGACATGTTGGCCGCGGCCTCCGCCATGATCTCGTTGAGCAGCTGGGCGTAGGGGCGACCCACCAGCGCCGCCTGCTGCGCGCGGCGCATCTTGGCAGCCGCCACCATCTGCATCGCCTTGGTGATCTGGGCGGTGTTCTTGACCGACTTGATGCGTCGGCGTATGTCGCGCGTGCTGGGCATGAAAACTTAGCGGTAGCTCTGCTTGAATTCCGTGACCGCCGCTTTCAACTCGGACGCAAGGGCGTCGCTGATGGCTTTTTCATTGCGGATTTTCTGGAGCAGATCCGCGCGGCGCGTGCCGATGAAATCCACCATCCGGGTCTGGAAATCCTTGACCTTGTCCACGGCCACATCGTCAAAAAAGCTGTTCTGTACCGCCCACAAAACGGCGGCCTGCACCTCCACCGGCAGCGGATTAAACTGCGGCTGCTTGAAGATTTCCACCACGCGCTTGCCGCGCTCGAGAATGGCCTGCGTCTTCGCATCCAAATCCGAGCCGAACTGCGCGAAGGCCGCCAGCTCCCGGTATTGCGCCAGATCGCCCTTGATCCGGCCGGCCACCTGCTTCATCGCCTTGATCTGCGCGGCCGAGCCGACGCGGCTCACCGAGAGGCCGACGGAAACGGCGGGGCGCACCCCCTGGTAGAACAAATCCGTTTCCAGATAGATCTGGCCGTCGGTGATGGAGATCACGTTGGTCGGAATGTAGGCCGAAACGTCGCCCGCCTGCGTCTCAATGATCGGCAGCGCGGTGAGCGACCCGTTGCCGTATTTCTCCGACACGCGCGCGGAACGCTCCAGCAGGCGGCTGTGCAGATAGAACACATCGCCCGGATACGCTTCGCGGCCTGACGGACGCTTCAGGATGAGCGACACCTGGCGGTAGGCCACGGCGTGCTTGGACAAATCGTCATAAATGATCAGGGCGTCCATTCCGTTGTCCATGAACCATTCGCCGATCGCCGCGCCGGTGAACGGCACCAGATACTGGTTCGACGCGGAATCCGAGGCGGAGGCGACGACCACGATGGTGTAGGGAAGAGCACCCGCTTCTTCAAGAACGCCGATGACGCGGGCGATGTTCGACTGCTTCTGGCCGACCGCGACGTAGATGTTGTAAATCGGACGGAAATCTTTGTCCCCGGCGGCCTCGGCGGCCTTGTTGATGCGGGCCTGGTTGATCATGGTGTCCACCCCGATGGTGGTCTTGCCCGTCGAACGATCGCCGATGATGAGCTCGCGCTGGCCCCGGCCGATTGGAATCATCGCGTCGATCGCCATGATGCCCGTCTGCAACGGCTGGCTCACGGATTTGCGGCGGATGATGCCCGGCGCAATCTTTTCCACCGGATAAAAAGCGGTTTCTTGAATCGGGCCCTTGCCGTCGATCGGCTGGCCCAGCACGTTGACCACGCGGCCAAGCAGTCCCTTACCCACGGGCACCTGCAGCAGCTTGCCGGTGGTGCGGACCTCGGAGCCTTCCTTGATCTTGGTGTAGTCGCCGAGAATGATCGCGCCCACTTCGGTCTCCTCCAGATTGAGCGCCAGGCCGGTGATGCCGTTGCCGAAGTCCAGCATCTCGTTGAGCATGGTGTCGGTCAGACCTTCGATCTTGGCCACGCCGTCGCCGATCTCGCGCACGGTGCCGACGTTTTGTTTGGCGGTCGCGGTCTTGACACCGGCGATCTGCGCTTCAATTTCCTGCAACAAATTACTCATAATTTCCGGTTAAAAACTTTGTTCTAATTTCTCCAAACGCATCTTCACACTGCCATCGTACAGGTCGCTGCCCACCTGGATCCGCAAACCGCCCAGCAAGGACGGGTTTTCTTCAAAGGCAACCTCGATCCCCGCGCCGTAAACACGGGTGATTTGCCCGGCAACATCCGCGCGGAGAGCGGCTCCCAGCGGGACAGCGCTTTCCACCCGCGCGGCGCGGCGCGCCACATCCAATGCCACCAGCCGGTGCAGACGGGATAAAATCGGCGCGTAGCCGCGCGGCTTGCCGGCCAGCACCAGCGAAACCGCCTGGCGGACACGGGCCTCGTCGAGCAGCCCAGACACCTGACAGCTGCGAAACAATCGCCGGGCATCGCGTTGGGCTTGTTTGGGAATTTTCATTTTTCTCTGCAGCAACGGCCTGCGACCGCCGGAGGCGACGCTCACCGAGCGCCGCCACCATTTTATGATTTCGCCAGATGCCCTTCCGTTTCTTTGGCGAGCCGCTGCTGGTCGTCGGACGTCAGAATTTTGCCGGTGACGGTGGCCGTGGTTTGCACCACCAGCCGTCCGACCTCGCGCTTCAGTTCCGCGAGCATCCGCGCGCGATCCTGCGCAGCCGCCTCGCGGGCCTTAACCACGATTTGCTCGGCAGCGGCAATGGCTTTTTGGGTTTCCACCGCGCTGACCCGGGCGGCGGCGGCGCGGGCGTCCTCAATCAGCGCGTTCGCCTGCTGGCCAGCATCCGTCAGAATTTTATGACGGGCGGCCTCGGTCGCGGCCAGTTCCGCCTTGATTTTATCCGCATTGGCGACGCTGTCCGCGATCTTCTGGCGTCGGGCTTCGAGCATGGCGAAGATCGGACGGTACGCGAACCGCCACAACACGAACAAAACGATGGAGAAGTTGATCGTCTGCGCGATCAACTTCACCCAATGGACGCCCAGGGTTTCCATAGCCGTTATTTATTGCCGATGACGATCCAGGCGAGAATGGCCAACCCTTCCGCCAGCGCCATTCCGATGAGCATGGTTGTGAAGACCTTGCCGAAGGCGCCCGGGTTGCGGCCGATGGCCATGACGCCGCCGGCGGCGGCGATGCCGATACCGATAGCCGCGCCACCGAAGGCCAGACCGATGTGAATATTTCCCGTGAATTCTGCGAGCATCATATGCGTTTCTTTCTTGTTTGGTTTCAGTTTCTCGCAACCGTTCGACAGAGGGTCTCCCGGCTGCAAAGGGTTAAGGGATCAATGGCCGTGCTCCTCCTCCGCATGAGTGCACAGCGTGCCGACAAAGGCGACCGACAGCATGGCGAACACGAACGCCTGCAGCAGGCAGACGACGGTTTCAAAAAAATAGCCCGGCAGCGACAGCAGGACGGCCATAAACACCGATTTCTGGGACATCGCCATGGTCAACATGGTTTCCCCGCCGAAAACATTGCCGTAAAGCCGCAGGGCCAGCGCCACCGGGCGGATGAACAGGATGGAAAAGGACTCCATGACGCCGATGAAAATGAACAGCAGCAGCAGCGGCACATACATCCATTTGTTGGTGCTGACCTTCACGCCGAAAATATGCTTCAAGAGACCCAGCGGCCCGTTGTATTTGACGGCCCAGTAGAGGCACATCACGAAAAAAATGCCCGCCATGGCCACCGTCAGATTCGCGTCGGTCGTCGGGGGCCGGAAAAACGGACGGGAAACGTGATTCACCACAAACGGCCAAGAACTGGACTTGTCAATCTCACTCTCGTGAACCAGTCCGATGCTGCCCATGCCCGGCAGCAGGTCGGTGAAATTAGAGATCACAATGAAGATCAAAAAAGTGGTTGCCAGAGGGAATACCCAGCGGGTGACCTTGGGCTCCAGCACGTTGCCCATCAGGTTTTCCCAGCCCTCCACGATGGATTCAATGACGTTCTGACCGACGGTGGGCACTTCCTTGACCTTCCAGGTCGTGGCGCGAACGATGATGAAAATCAGCAGGGCCACGATCCAAGTGCAAATCATGGAGTTGGTCACAGGAATAGCGATCTGCTTGGGCCACAGATGGGTCAGAACCGAACGGACATGGGCCTCATTTTCCGGGGGTTGGCCGATATAAAACACCGTGAGCGCCGAGGGGGATACCAGCAGATGGGATCCTTCGTGCTGGGCCGTTTCAACCGCTGCGGCGACTGCGCCAGACGGCGGCGCGACCGACACTGGATGCTCCGCCCGAGCGATGCCCAGCGCGGCGAAAAACACTCCGCACAAAATAAGATGAATAAATCGGTTCACTGCTAAATGCTTTCTGGCGACACCCGTGGCAGCCACTGCAAACTGAATAGGCGCCAAGAGCGGCCAATTTGCCGCATCGTGAAATATTTCACAAGCTCTTTTTAGTTTTTTTTGCGCGGCGGGAGAATCGCCCGAGAGGCGCCCCTCAGGCCCAGTTTTGACGGAGCGCCTCCGGCGTCTCACCCCGTTCCCGGAGGGTTCTCAGGCTCAGGGCGTCATGCCGCTTCGCCAGTCGCACGCCCCGCTCATCCGCCATCAGCGCGCAATGGTAAAACTTCGGCGGCGTCCAGCCCAGCGCCCGGTACAGGAGGATTTGCCGCGCGGTGCTGACCAGCAGATCCGCGCCGCGCACGACCTCCGTGATCCGCATCGCCGCGTCATCCGCCACACAGGCCAGCTGATACGCCGGAACATCATCGCCCCGCCACACGATGAAATCGCCGAAGTCCTTCCCGGCAACAAACGCCTGTTCGCCACAATGCCCGTCCGTAAAAGAAATCACTTCCCCCTCCGGGACACGGAAACGCCACGCGAAGCGAGCGGGGGCCTGGGTCTCTGAAAACTGCCTGTCGCGGCACGTTCCGGGGTAAAGGGGTTCCGCATCGTTTTCAACATGCGGCGCCGTGACCGCCGCCTGGATGTCCCTGCGGGAACAGGTGCAGGGATAAATGAAATGCCCTGCCCGGAGTTTCTCCAGGGCGGCGCGATAAAAAGAATACCGCTCGCTCTGCTGATAGGGACCCCATGGCCCGCCGCAGTCGGGCCCCTCGCTCCATTCAAACCCGAACCAGCGCAAGTCCTCCAGCATCGCGTCCACAAATTCCATTTTGAAGCGCGTGGAATCCAGATCCTCGTTCCTTAAAACCAGAATGCCGCCGCCGGCCCGGGCCCGCTCTTGAGCCGCCCAGAAAGTCCGCGCATGACCGAGATGCAAATGACCGGTTGGCGAGGGGGCCAGCCGCCCGCGGTAGGTTGGATTCACCGCGGAAAAATAGCCGCCAGGCCCTGCGGTTCAAGGCTTCTTTTGACCGCATCCCCAGAACTGGCGATGGACTTTCGCCGGCCAAAATCTAAAGTCACCCCATGCTTCCCCCTTCTTTCCCCGGCAAAAAATCACCCCTGACCCTGGCCCTGACCCTGGCCCTGACCCTGGCACTGGCTCTCTTCCACGCGGTCGCGACACTCGCCCAAAGCGGAACGAATGATACCCTCCCCACCCTGCGGATCAGCGCCGACCGGGTCACCGCCAAAATGCCAACGACGTTTTACGGGCTCATGACCGAGGAGATCAATTACTCCTACGAAGGCGGCCTCTACGGCGAACTGGTCCGCAACCGCTCGTTCAAGGCCGACGCCCTCCCCGAAATCATCAAGCCCGAGGCGTATGACCCGGCGAAAATGTATCCAACGAAATACCCCGTTGATGCCGCACCGAAATTCTGGAGCACGGTCGGCAGTGCCAAAATCTCGCTCGACACGAACCATATCCTGAATGACGCGCTGAACGTCAGCCTCAAGCTCGAGGTCAGCCAGGGGTCAAAAAAATCCCCTGCCGGCGTCGCCAACGGCGGTTACTGGGGCATTCCGCTCCAGCCAAACACCACCTACCGCGCCTCGTTCTTCGCGAAGGCCAAAGACTTCCACGGCGGGCTGACAGTCCGGCTCATCCACAGTATCAGCACCAATCCGCAAACCCTCAAAACGAACGGCTTCGAGTGGCACCTTGGTGGAATCACTTCAACTGCAGCCACGGCAACCGTCCCAAAAATCTCAGGCGACTGGCAGAAATATGAAGTGGCGTTAACGACCGGGGACCTCTCGCCATCGAAGAACAATCGCCTGGAAATTACGGCCACCAAGCCGGGATCGTTTTGGGCGAAACTCTGGGGCAACCCCGCCACGATTTGGCTTCAGCAAGTCTCGCTGATGCCGCCGACCTACCGGGACCGTCCGAATGGCAACCGCAGGGACCTCTCGGAACTCCTCGCACAGGCACAACCGAAATTCCTGCGCTTCCCCGGCGGCAATTATCTGGAAGGCGATTACTTCAACGAACGTTTCAACTGGAAACAGACCATCGGACCGGTGGAGCTGCGCCCCGGACACCGCAGTTGCTGGGACTACTGGTCCACGGACGGTTTCGGGCTGCCCGAGTTCCTCGGCTGGTGTCAGGACCTGGACATGGAACCGATGCTCGCCGTCTTTGCCGGCTACACTTTGAAAAGAGATTTCATCCCCGCCGGGCCTGGGCTGGAGCCCTACGTCCAGGAAGCGCTTGAGGAGATTGAATACATCACCGGCGACGCCTCCACCCGATGGGGCGCCCAACGCATCCAGGACGGCTACCCTGCCCCCTTCAAACTGCGCTATGTCGAAATCGGCAATGAGGACTGGTTCGACCGATCCGGCAGCTATGATGGTCGCTTTGCCCAATTTCACGATGCCATCAAGGCCAAATACCCCGGGCTGCAACTCATCTCCAGCATCGGCAACGAGCGCCCCAAATCGCAGCTCGTGCACAGCCGGATTCCCGACCTCGTGGACGAACATTACTACCGCTCCGAGGAGGAAATGGAGTCCCAATCCTTCATGTACGACCAGCGCAGCCGCACCAGCCCGTCGAAAATTTTCGTCGGCGAATGGGCCACGCGGGTCGGCTCGCCCACCCCCAACATGGCGGGTGCACTCGGCGACGCCGCGTGGATGTGCTGCATGGAACGCAATGCCGACATCGTGCTCATGCATTGCTACGCCCCGCTCTTCGTCAACGTCAGCGACCTCGGCGCCGGCCGCTCCATGCAGTGGAAATCGGACCTGATCGGCTACGACGCGCTCACCAGCTACGGGTCGCCCTCGTATTACGCGCAGAAACTATTCAGCCGGCACCAGGGCGACGAGGTGCTCGCGACCGAAGCCCGCAACCTGCCGACGTATACCTGGCAACCGCCCGCCAAGAAAATCAACGGCGTGGAACAACCCCGCCCCTCGACGCGGGAAGTGAAGTCCCTGTTCTATTCCGCCACGCGCGACACCCCCCACGGCAAAATCATCGTGAAGATCGTCAACCGCGCGGATGCGCCGCAAGACTTGAAGATTGAAATCAGCGGCGTGACTTCCATCGCCGACGACGGCACGGCCACGATTCTGAAAGCCGACAACCGTGATGCGACCAACACGCTTCAAGAACCGAAGAAGGTGATACCGGTGACAGAAAAAGCGGCCGGCCTCGGCACCCATTTCACCCGCACCTTCCCACCTTGCTCGATCACGATTCTGGAATTGCAGGCGAAGTGATTCCTTCACTGGAGCACTGACATTGCACTGCGATGTCCGCTTTGCAGAGCGTCGCATCAGGCAACGGAATCACGCGGCCGGCGCAGCGCGCCTCCCTCCCGTTCAGAAAACTTCACCCGGATTTGCCGCCAGCCAACCGCTCAGCCCGGGCAGCGGTACGGATAAAAGCTCCTGCGCCTTGGCGATGTTCAGGGACGTGTCCAGCGCCCGGGCCGGGCCGGGGAAATCCAGGGCCGAACCGGATTCAATTTTTGCCGCCGCTCCCGGCCAGCGCTTCATCAGCAGCTGACCGATTTGCAGGCGCGACATTTTTTCTGAGCCGGCAACGTGATAAATCCCCGTACATTTTTTCCGCGTCAGCTCCCAAACCGCCCGCGCGGTTTCCACCGCCGGAATCGGGCAGCGGAATTCGTCCGCGAACAGCGTCATCCGCTGCCCGGACGCCTGCAGGGAGTGGCGCAACTGCTCGTTAAACGCGCGGTTCCCGGTGGGCGAAACACCGCCGTTCAGGGAGGTGCGGACGACCAGATGGCGAGAATTCTTGAGGACGATTTCTTCAGCAGCAACTTTCGTCTCCCCGTAGACATGGAGAGGATTAACCGGGTCCACCTCGCTGTAATTGCCCTTGCGCCCGTCAAAAACCAGATCCGTGGAAAAGAAAACCATCGGGATTTCCGATGCCAGTTCCGCGAGCCGCCGGGTGACTTCCACATTTATGCGCCACGCAAGGTCGGGATTCTTTTGCGCGTCGCCAACCACAGAAATGGCCGCGCAATGGATGACGAGTTGCGGGAGGTCGCTTTGAAACTCGCGGCGTACGGCAGCAGCATCCAGCAGATCCAGCTGACCCCGCGTCAGGGCCCGCACGCGGCAGTCCGGGGCCCATCGCGGCGCGGTCTGGACAAGATAACTGCCAATCAGGCCGTTTGCGCCGGTGATCCAGACGAGCGGCTTAATCGACGAGCCGCTGGGTGAGATTGCCATAGGCATCAATCCGCCGATCCCGCAGGAATGGCCAGTGCGTGCGGGTGGTGTCCACTTTGGCGAGGTCCACGGGCACGATCAAAATCTCTTCCTTATCCGCCGAGGCTTTGGCCAGCATTTCGCCGGAGGTTCCAGCCACAAAACTCTGGCCCCAGAACTCCAGGCCGTCGCCGCCCACACCCCGGATGACCTCGTGTCCGATGCGGTTGACGGAGGCCACGAAACAGCCGTTGGCCACGGCGTGGGAACGCTGGATGGTTTCCCACGCGCCGTGCTGGCGCTCGCCGTATTCTTTTTTCTCGCTGGGATGCCAGCCGATGGCGGTCGGATAAAAAAGGATTTCCGCGCCCTGCATCGCGGTGAGCCGCGCCGCCTCGGGATACCACTGGTCCCAGCAAATCAGTACGCCAATCTTGCCGTAGCGCGTCTGCCACGTCTTGAAGCCGAGGTCGCCGGGCGTGAAATAAAACTTCTCGTAGAACAACGGGTCGTCCGGAATGTGCATCTTCCGGTAGATGCCGAGCAGCGAACCGTCGGCGTCAATGATGGCGGCGGTGTTGTGATAAACGCCCGAGGCGCGTTTTTCGAACAGCGAGGCGATGATGACGACCTTGTGTTTCTTGGCGAGCTTCTGGAGGGCGTCGGTGCTGGGGCCGGGGATTTTCTCGGCGAGCTGGAAGTTCGCATGATTTTCGCTCTGGCAGAAATACTGCGAACGGAACAGTTCCTGGGTGCAGATGATCTGCGCGCCCGACCGGGCGGCCCGCTCCACGAGACCGAGGGTCTTTTTGAGGTTGGCATCCGGGCTCACCGACACATCGGTCTGGATCAGCCCTAACTTGACGATCTGCGAGGCGGCGCGTTTCATTTTAGTTCTAAATTATCCAAAAGGACGGTTTTTTCGGACGCAACCGGAGGTGCCATGGCGGCAGGAACCGTCTGGCCGAAAAGTTCGCGGATGAATTTGCCGAGCGTTTCGTTGGTGGGACCGTACCCGGCGCCGTAGATGTAATATTCCAAATCCACCATCAACTCCTCCCCCGTGGCGTAGCGCCGGCCCAGATCCCGCGTCAGGCAATGGTGCAAAATGTCATTCAGCCGGTCGTCGATGCGCGGGTCGAGTGCGCGAAAATCCGGGACGGGCTGGTGGATGATGCGCTGGCGCGATTCCTCGGCGTTCTCCCCCTTAAAAATGTTTTTGCCGAGCAGCAAGTTTGCCAGCACCACGCCCGTGGAAAAAAGATCCGAACGCTTGTCGGTGATCTGGAAATCCGCCTGCTCGGGGCTCATGTAGTCAGCCTTGCCCGCCACCACCTCGCCCTCCTGGTCCGTGAGGAACCCCTTGGCCTTGGCGATCCCAAAGTCGGTCAGCTTCACATCGCCCTCAAACCCAATCAGAATGTTTTTAAAACTCACGTCGCGATGGACGATGCCCAGCGGGCGGCCGTCCTTGTCGGTCTTGGCATGCGCATAGGCCAGCCCGCGCGCGATGCGGCTGGTGATGAACACCGCCAGTTCCTTGGGCAGCACGCGGCATTTTTCGGTGAGCTGATGGGAGAACTGGTCGAGATTCACACCCCGGATGAGCTCCATCGCAATGAAGCAGGCGTTGTTGGCCTCTCCCAGGTGATAGGTCTGGACAATGTTCGTGTGGATCAGATCGGCCACCAGCTTGGCTTCGCCCACGAAATTCTCGATAAACATCTTCTGGCTGGCAAAGCTGGGGCGGATGATTTTGATCGCCACACGCTTGACGAAATCGCGGGCCCCGTGCTGGTCGGCCTCGTACACCACGCCCATGCCGCCCTCAAAAATTTTGCGGGTGATTTCATAGCGAAAATCGCTCTGGATTGTGAAAAGCGGCACGGGCGGATGGTGGGAAATTGCCCGTTGAAGTCAAGTCCGGCCGTGGCCACCCTTGAAAAAACCCTGAATTTTTGTGTTTTTTTGCTTGCGCGGCACGCGCGAAGGATTTAATTCGGTTCCAGTCAAGCCCCTCGGGGGGAACTAAACCGAACAACAACAACCAACAAAAAAGAACATCATATGGCAAAAGCACTGTCTAAATCCCAACTGGTGACCGCAATCGCCGAAAAAGCCCAGCTGTCCAAAAAGCAGGCGGGTGAGATTCTTGAACACTTGGCCGCGCTCGCTTACAAGCACGCCAAGGATACCTTCACCCTGCCTGGCATCGGCAAACTGGTGCTCAAAAACCGCGCCGCGCGCATGGGCCGCAACCCCAAGACCGGCGAGGCTATCCAGATCAAGGCCAAGCGCGTCGTGAAGTTCCGCGTGGCCAAAGCCGCCAAGGACGCCATCCTCGGCTCCAAGTAATTTTCCCCTTCCCCTCAGGCGCTTCGATTCGTCGAAGCGCCTTTTTCATTTCGCGGAATCCCCGCCCCGCCAGGCGATCCAGCGCACTTTTAGCCGCGCGCAAAAAAACGCTGGCGGCGACCCGTAAAGACGGGCACCCCGACTCAAAACGGCAACCCGAATCCTCCGCTGTCGGGCCGCAATCAGCCGCCTGAGCGCCGCTGCCTCTCCCAACCGCCCCGCGCCGCTCTCCGCCATAAATTGCTGCAGCAGAAAAAGGTCGTGCCCCTGCCCCAGAAGTTTGCCCAGCAACTCCAACGGATGCGTCCGCCGGCAGGCGACCGACGGGTCCTGCGGGGACAGGAGAGGAATATAATAGGCAAGATCCTTCACGTGCTTGCGCCATTCATGCAACCGGGCCGGCGACGGATCCCGGCAGGACCGGCTCCAGGCCTGCCGACCCCGGCGGTAGCCGCGACGCAAACCCGGCTCCAACGCCGCCCAACCGTCCGACTTCAATTCCAGGGAGCGAACCCGCCGCCAGGCCTTTTGGAGAATCCGGCGCGCCATGGCAGCCCCATGACGGCGTCGAAACCGGCGCAGTTCCCGGCGTCGGACATTTCGCAGCTCCCTCCGGATGTCCGAAAACCGGCGCTGCGAACGGCGGGAAAGCGTTTCCAGAATCCGCAGCCGCACCTGCGCATCGCGGGCTACCGCCAGACAATCGGCAGCCCGGCGCAACGCCCGGAGAGTCCGACGATAGACGCCCCGCCCCATCTCCCCGCGCACCAAACGAAACACCGCGCGCAGCCTTTTGATTTCCTTTCGCGCCGCGTGGATAGCGGAGGGACGATCGCAGTCCTGCAACCGGCTCAAGGCCGCGTTGAAGCGGCTCCGGCACAGGCGCCGCACGCCGGCGGCGATCGACTTGGATTTTTTAAAATGAAACGCCATGGCCACAGGGAACATAAACCCAATATCCCGGGTTGCCACGGATGGCGAACGGGCTGTCCCCGCTAAACGGGGAGAGGAGCCCATCGGCCCTTTTTTGTTTTTCATCCGCGTCATTCCGCGTAATCTGCCGGCGCAGACACAACCTTTTTAACGCCCGAATTTTATTGAAATGAAGCCCCGCGTCCGATTCGCCCCCTCGCCCACCGGCTATCTCCACATCGGCGGAGCGCGCACTGCCCTGTTCAACTGGCTGTACGCGCGCCACACCGGCGGCACCCTCGTCCTCCGGATCGAGGACACGGATGCAGCGCGCAACTCGCAGGAGGCCGTGGACGTAATCCTCAAAGGCCTGCGCTGGCTCGGCCTGGACTGGGACGAGGGTCCGCTCACGGCCGACGCCACCGGCCCGTGCAAGGGCGACCGCGGCCCCTATTTCCAGTCGCAGCGCAAAGCCCATTACACCGCCCGGGTCGAAGATCTGCTCGCGCGCGGGCTCGCCTACGAACACGAGGGCGCGATCAAATTCAAGATGACCCGCGAGCCGATCACCATTCCCGACCTGGTGGTGGGCGACGTGGTGCGGCCGCTCACCGACCGCGAACAGCTGGATCCGGACTGGGTGCTGGTGCGCTCGGACGGCCAGCCGGTGTTTCACTTCGTCAACGTCGTGGACGATCTGGAGATGGGCATCACGCACGTCATTCGCGGCGAGGATCACTTGAGCAACACCGCCAAGCACATCGCCCTGTTCCGAGCATTCGGGGTCGAGCCGCCCCGGTACGCGCACATCCCGCTCATCCTGAACGGCGATGGCTCCAAGATGAGCAAGCGCGACAAGGGCGCCTCACTCACGACCTATCTCGATGAGGGCTTCCTGCCGGCAGCGGTGGACAACTACCTCTGCCTGCTCGGCTGGTCACCCAAGGACAACCTTGAGAAAATACCGCTGAGCGAAGTGGTTGAACGCTTTGATCTGCCGCAGATCCTCCGGCACAACGCTAAGTTCGACTTCGAGAAACTCCTGTGGCTGCAGGGTGAATACTGCCGCGAACTCGCGCCCGAGCGCTTCCATGAACTCGCCGGGCACGCGTTGACCCAGGCGGGCGTGGAAATTAGTCATCTCGATGCGAACTACGTCCAAGCCGCGCTCGCCACCTGTCGGGGTAAGATCAAGACCTTCGCCGAACTGCCCGCCTACGCCGGGTTCTATTTCCGCGAGGACATCGCCTACGACCCCGAAGGCGCGACAAAAGCCTTCATTCCGGAAAACAAGCCGCGCTTAGAAAAAGTCAGGGACGCCTTTGACACACTCGCCGCCTTCGATGCGGCCGGCATCGAAGCCGCGCTCAAAGCCACCGCGGTCGGGCTGGGCGTTAAAGTGGGCGTGCTCATCCACCCCACGCGGCTGGCCGTCACCGGCCAACCCCACGGGCCGAGCCTCTACCATCTGCTGGAAGTGCTGGGCAAAGACCGGGTGCGGCACCGGATTGAAAAAGCGCTCGGCAGCTTTCCCGCCTGAACGCAGCGGACCCGATCTCCTGGGTTGCCCTGGGTGGCCACGCCCCGGCTCAGAGGGCGGGCACGCTGATTTTAGTGAAGCCGGTGATAATGCCGGCCGCATTGTATTCCGGGTGCAGTAGAAACGACTGCGGCAGCGCCTGTTCGGGCGCGATGCCCGTCGCCGCGCCCAGGGTGGCTTTGATCTGGCCGACCAGCGCGGCGGTCAGCCCGGTGTTGTCCGACTTGTCCGCAATGGAGGCGAGCTGCCAGCCATCCTTGAAATTGAAAGCGAAATCACTTTTGGCGAGAACGTTGAACGTCGTGAGCCGGTACGGCCGGTTCGGGTTCGGCAGATACAAGGGCGTCACGCTGTAGGCGGTGCCCAGGGCTTGCAGCGAGGGGGACGCCGCGGAAGTTTTCGGCGTCGCCGCGGCGACCAGGAAATACAGTTCGGATTCATAAAAGATATACCCCGGGGGAATCGTCTTCTCGTCCCAGGGCGTGAGCGCCGAGGCCCGAACCGGTTGAATGTGATAACTGGCGCACCCCGTCAGCGAGAGCGCCAAGGCAGCCAGCAGCGGCACGATTGTGTCTTGGAATTTGTTTTTCATGGAATCCTTTTTAATCGCTCCTTGAAACCGGGGCGCCTCCCGCACACACAGCGGGACAGCGGGACCTTGAGCGCCGCACCCGCAGGCTGGATAAGCCCGATTCCGACCGGTGTCGAGGGTTTTAATCCACTCCCGGGATGGCTGCGCCGACTCGCATCATTTTCAAATGCTTAACAGTTGCTTTCTGCCAGCAATCGTTTTTAATAATCCTCCAATTTTTCAATGAACATCCACGAATACCAAGCCAAGCAGTTGCTCGCCCGATACGGCGTGGCCGTCCCCTTTGAGATCGCCGCCAAAACCCTCGCCGAGGTGCGGCCGGCCGCAGATAAAATCGCCGCCAGCGGCAGCGCGCGCGTCGTCGTCAAATCGCAGATCCACGCCGGCGGCCGCGGCAAGGGAACCTTCCAGACCGGCTTCCAGGGCGGCGTGAAGGTGGCCGCCTCGGTGGACGAGGCGGTCGGCTTCGCCGAAAAAATGCTCGGCAACGTGCTCGTCACCAAACAGACCGGGGAAGAGGGACGCAAGGTTCAGACGCTGCTGCTGGCGGCCGGAGCGAAGATCAAAAAAGAGTTTTATCTCGCCGTGCTCCTCGACCGCGCCAACTCCCGCCCCCTCGTCATGGCCAGCACCGAGGGCGGCATGGATATCGAGGAGGTCGCCGAGAAACACCCCGAAAAAATCTTCCGGGAACACATCGATCCCGCCGTCGGCATCATGCCCTATCAGGCGCGCAAGATCGCCGCCGCGCTCGGCCTCCGGGGCGACCTGTTCAACGCGGGCGTCAAGCTGATCACCGGGGTGTACCAAACCTGGTGGGAATGCGACGCGGCCATGGTGGAGCTCAACCCGCTCGCCGTGGTGGAACTGGCCGACGGCAAGGAGACCGTGATGGCGCTCGACGCGAAAATCTCGCTGGACGACAACGCCCTCTACCGCCACAAGGACATCCTGGAGATGCGCGACCTGAACGAGGAGGCGCCGCTTGAAATCGAGGCCTCCAAATTCAACCTGAATTATATCAAGCTCGATGGCAGCATCGCGTGCCTGGTGAACGGTGCCGGACTGGCCATGTCCACGATGGACATCATCCAGCATTTCGGCGGCCGGCCGGCCAACTTCCTGGACGTGGGCGGCGGTGCCAGCAAGGAGCAGGTCACCGCGGCGTTCAAAATCATCCTGAGCGACCCCCATGTGAAGGGCATCCTGGTGAACATTTTCGGCGGCATCATGGACTGCAACGTCATCGCCACCGGGATCGTTGCGGCGGTCAAGGAGACGGGCTTGAAGCTCCCGCTCGTCGTCCGGTTGGAAGGCAACAACGTCCTCGCCGGCAAAAAAACGTTGGCCGAATCCGGCGTGGCGATCATCACCGGCGATTCGATGGCGGATGCGGCGCAGAAGGTGGTCAAGGCCGTCGGAAAGTAATCCGTGCTCAACATCACTGGCATCGCCTTTAGCAGCTACGCCGTCACCGACATGGCGCGGGCTCGGAGGTTTTACGAGGGGGTGCTGGGCCTCAAGCCCGCCGTCCTCAACGATTTCGGCGGCGGCCAGTGGGCCGAATACAATATCGGATCCCAGACGCTGTCGCTGGGTTCCTCCCCCGCTTTCAAGCCGGGTCCCGATGGGGGCTCCGTGGCTCTGGAGGTGGAGGACTGGGAGCCCTCCCTCGCGCACCTACGCGCGAACAACGTGAAGTTCCGCATGGAACCGCTGACCACGCCGGTCTGTCGCATGGCAGTGATTTCTGATCCTGATGATAACCGTATTTACATCCATAAACGAACAGCCAAGTAATTCAATTCTCACATGTCCATCCTCGTCACCCCCCACACCAAAGTTCTCGTCCAAGGCATCACCGGCAGCTTCGGCGCCAAACACGCGCAGCTCTCCATTGATTACGGCAGCCAGATCGTCGCCGGCGTCACCCCCGGCAAAGGCGGCCAGTGCTTCGAGCACGGGGGCAAGAAGGTGCCCATCTTCGACACCGTGGCCGACGCGGTGAAACAGACCGGCGCGACCGCCAGCGCCGTGTTTGTTCCCCCGCCCTTCGCCGCCGATGCAATCCTCGAGGGCGCGGACGCCGGGCTCGCCCTGGTCGTCGCCATCACCGAGGGCATTCCGGTGCGGGACATGGTGCGGGTGAAGCGCGCGCTGGAGGGCAACCTCACCACGCGGCTCATCGGCCCGAACTGCCCCGGCATCGTCACGCCCGGGGAAGGCAAGGATTCGCACGGGGGCTGCCGCATCGGCATCGCACCCGGCTACATCCACAAGAAGGGCCACATCGGCGTCGTCTCGCGCAGCGGCACCCTGACCTATGAGGCGGTCTGGCAACTCACCTCCCGCGGCGTCGGCCAGTCCACCTGCGTCGGCATCGGCGGAGACCCCGTCAACGGCACTTCCCACTTGGACGTCATCAAGCTGTTCAACGCGGACCCGGACACGCACGGCATCATCCTGATCGGGGAAATCGGCGGCAGCGCCGAGGAAGAGGCCGCCGAATGGATCAAGCTGAATTGCAAAAAGCCGGTGGCCGGATTCATCGCCGGCGCCACGGCGCCGCCCGGACGGCGCATGGGCCACGCGGGCGCCATCGTGAGCGGGGGCAAGGGCACGGCAGAGGCCAAGATTGCAGCCTTCAAGGCCGCCGGCATCGGCATCGCCGTCACCCCTAGCGAAATGGCCGACACCCTGCTTCGCATGATGCCGGGGGCAAAGTAAGGCGGGAAGCGAAGAGGCCGCCGGTCCTGGAACAGGCCCCGGCGGGATGGAATTGGCATGAGACTGGTGGACTTCATTCTGAACCTGGCCGGCTTGCTGCTCTGGGTGAAATGGCGGTCGCTGCCGTTTGACCCCTTCCAACGGCGGACGCCCGCCACCCTGGTCGGCACCCTGCGCCGCGCGGCGCCATCCCATTTTCGACGCTGGCATTTGCTGGCGGGCATCGCCGCCCTTCTGTTGTTGCGCGCGCTTTTTTACTGGCAGATCGGCTCCGCTTTCACCCCCGTCTGGGTGGGGAAAGTGAACTTGGAACCCACCGTCCTCACCTTCGTCAGCAATTCCCTGGGACGCATGCTGGTGTTTTCCCTGTTCAGTTTCGCACAGGCCTTCGGCATCCTGTACCTCTGGCTGCTCCTGCTGTCCCTGCTCACCGGACCTGCCGCCATGGAACACCCGCTCCAACGGATGGTCCGCCAGCAGCTGGGCCGGATTGCCGCCTGGCCGCGCTGGTCCAAGCTCCTTCTGCCATGGGCCGCCACGGCGTTGGCATGGGGGGTGGTCAGCTGGCCCTTCGGCTGGCTGCATCCCCAGACCGCCATGTCCGCCACGCACCGCCTCGCTGAGTCCCTGATCATTGGGCTGGGCAGCTATCTCGCTTGGAAACCCCTGGCCGCCGGGCTGCTCGGCCTGCGCCTGTTGAACACCTACGTTTATTTTGGCCGGCACTCGTTTTGGAATGAAGTGCAACTGACCTCCCAGATTCTGCTCGCGCCGCTGCGGAGACTGCCTCTGCGCGTTGGCCGGGCGGACTTGGCGCCAGCCGCGGGAATCCTCCTGGTGTGGGTGGCGGCGGACCTGGCGGAGCGCGGCCTGGCTCACCTCTACGCACGGGTGTTCTTTTGAGCCCGAACCCCGAAGCGGGCCACGATCCCGCGCAGGCCCTCCCCCTCGCCCCGCGAAAGCTTGAGCGGGGAGGGGCCGGGGAGAGGGGCCCTAGGTCCCTTTTGTTCCATCCGTTTAGCGCTGTCCCTGCCATGATTGGCGAGACCCCGTTTTGGGATTCGGGCAGAACCCCGCTCAATCCGGAATCGGCTTGGGCAGGGTGACGACCACCGTTGCGCCGCCGCCTGCGGAACCGCCGATGGCCAGCGTGCCGCCATGCAATTCCGCCAGCCGTTTGCAAATGACCAATCCCAATCCCAAGCCCTGCTGCTCCTGCAGCTTGCGGTCAAACTGCTGATACGCACCGATGCGCCGGCTTTGTTCGGCGGAGAACCCCCGTCCCCGGTCGCTCACGGAAAATGCCACGCCATCCCCGGCCCCAGCCAGCATCACCCGGACCGGCGTCCCCGCCCCGGAGAACTTGAAGGCGTTCTGCACGAGTTCATTTACGACCTTGCTGAAATACTCCCCAGACATCGGCACAGCCACGGGCGCGGCCTCGATGATCAAGTCCGCCCCGCGGCCGGCATTGTCCGCCTGCACCCGGGCGATTTCCTCCACCAGGGCCGACGGCTGCTCCGCCCGACCCACCCGCAGCGCCGGGATTTTCTGGGGGTCGGAGGCGATGAGTTCCAGCCGGGCATAGATCAGGAAGTTCTCAATGAGCCGTTCGAGCTGCTGGCCCGACTTGAGCATTTCCTGGCCCATCTCGGCCACCTCGCTCGGCGGAAGCGTACCGGCCGAGGCGGCCAGCAGCTCCGCGTTGGAAAGGATGCCGTTGAGCGGCGTGCGCAGCTCGTGCGGCATCATCAGACTGAGATTGTCCCGCAGATCGCGGAACTTGGTCTCAGCCTCCTCCCGCACGGCCTGCTTTTTTTTCAGGCGCGCCTCCACTGCCGCATACAGCACGTCGGTGGTGAATGGCTTGGGAAGATAATCATCGGCCCCCAGCTCCATGCCGTGGCGCATGCCGGCATTGTCCGCCAGCCCGGTCATCAGGATGAAGGGGATGGACGCCGTGGACGTCTCGTCCCGGAGGGCGGCCAGGGTGCGGTAGCCGTTGACCTTGCCCATGTTGACATCGCAGAGGATGAGATCGGGCAGCTCCTGCAGGGCCTTCTCGATGCCCTCCTGGCCATTGCGGGCCTCCACCACCTCGTAGCCGCGCTGCCGCAGCGCCAGCTGGATCATCTCACGCAACCATTCCTCGTCATCAATGATCAGTATTTTGGTCACAATCAACGCCCAGCCGGACTATTTGCGGTCCCCGAGGGGGACAAAATGGTTGAGGGTGCGGCCGGTGTAAATCTGGCGCGGCCGGTAAATGCGGCTCTTCGGCTCCTCCATGATCTCCTTGTAGTTCGCAATCCAGCCCGGCATCCGGCCAATCGCGAAAATCACCGTGAACATCTCCACTGGAATCCCGATAGCACGCATGATGATGCCGCTGTAAAAATCCACATTGGGATACAGCCTCCGCTCCACAAAATAGGAATCCTTCAAGGCCGCCTCCTCCAGCTTCTTGGCGATGTCCAGCAGCGGATCGCTGATGTTGAGCTTCGCCAGCACGTCGTCGCAGGCCTTCTTGATGATGGTGGCGCGGGGGTCGTGGTTCTTATACACGCGGTGGCCGAAGCCCATCAGCTTCTTCCCGCTGTTCTTGTCCTTGGCCTCCGCGATGAACTTGGAGCCGTCGTCCCCGGAGCGGTGGATCTGCTCGAGCATCTCCAGCACCGCCTGGTTCGCCCCGCCGTGCAGAGGCCCCCAGAGGGCGCACACCCCCGCCGCACAGCTGGCAAAAAGGTTCGCCTGGCTCGACGCCACCATGCGCACCGTCGAGGTGGAGCAGTTCTGCTCATGGTCCGCATGCAGCAGAAAAATCAGGTCCAGCGCCTTGACCACTTCCGGCTTGATCTCAAAATCCTCGTACGGCATCGAGAACATCATGTGCAGAAAGTTCTCCGTGTATTTGTAGCTCTGCTTGGGATAGATCAGCGGCAGCCCCTTGGATTTCCGGTACGAGTACGCCGCAATGGTCCGCACCTGCGAAATCAGCTGCGCCGCATAAATATCAAACTGCTGGTTCTTCCCCCACTGCCAGTTCATCAACCCAGTGTCAAAACAGCTGGCCGCATTGATCATCGAGGACAGAATCGCCATCGGATGCGCCGCCGTGGGGAATCCCTCGAAATGATAGGTCATGTCCTCGTGCAGAAACTGGTGCTGGGTCAGCAAATCCGAAAACGTCTTCAACTGCGCCCGGTTCGGCAACGTGCCATAAATCAGCAGATAGGAAGTTTCCACGAAGGTGGACCGCTCTGCCAACTCTTCAATCGGAATACCGCGGTAACGGAGGACCCCCTTGTCGCCATCAATGAACGTCACCTTGCTGGTGCACGAGCCGGTGTTGCCGTAGCCGTCGTCGAGCGTGATGTATTGGGTCGCTGCCCGGAGCGTGGAAACGTCCACCGCCTTTTCCCCCTCCGTGCCCTCCACCGTCGGCAGCGTGAAAACTTTGCCGTCTAATTCTAATCTTGCTTCTTTGCTCATATCACCTTGTTAAAATAATTAATAATTCTCCTTTGAATCTGCCGACGAATGGAAAACTTGGCAAGCTGCGAAAGTCATCTTTTACAACTAATCTTGGCGTCGGAAACAGGATCCCGACAGAGGAACGCTTCGCTGCGCCTCCCAACCCAGGCCGATTTGGCTGGCGCCGGCTCCGGTTTCGTGCCGGAATGAGCCATCTATGAAACCTTGGGCTGTGCTGACCGTTCTCCTCTACGCGCTGGCCCTGCTGGCGCTGACCCTGCCGGTGGACCTCCTCGCCTTTGGCAACTGGGCCCGGGACGGCAGCCAACACGGCTTCCAGGATGTCCTACGAAACTTCTACCTGAACTGGGGCTACTGGCTGTGGCTGGCCGTGCTGGTCGCCGGACAGGCCCTCTTGCTGCTTCTCCCCCTCCGCATCGCCGACCGCCGCCTGCCCGCCCGGCGCCCCCTCAAAACGCCCGTCCTCGTCACGGCCTTTTTTCTCGCGAACCTCCTGCTGGCCGGCGCCGTATCGATGCTCTGCGCCCTTTTTAGGGATGACGGCCTTGTGATTTTCACATTTGCGGACCGACTCGCGAATCTCTTCCGCCAGGCACCTGGCCCCCACACCACCACCGGGGGCGGCTTTATCAGCTTCCTCCTCCTGCTAGCGTGCTTCTGGATTTTTTGGGCGTTCTTTTTCCGTCGCGCCACCCGCTCGGACGACCCGGCCGCCCTCCTCCAGCGCAGCCTCCGCTGGCTGCTGCGCGGCAGCATCCTGGAACTACTCATCGCCGTGCCCAGCCATGTTCTCGTCCGGCGCCGCGACGATTGCTGCGCGCCGGCGGGCACGTTCTGGGGCATCGCCACCGGCATTTCCGTGATGCTGCTCTGCTTCGGCCCCGGGATCTTCTTTCTCTTCGTCGCCCGCTGCCGAAAATTAAAACCCCGCCCCACTGCCCCACTCGTTTGACGCCCGCATTGTGCCCCGGGCCGTTTTGAACTGGCGCTTTGG
>Ga0209086_10000290_pt1 | contig 43311 bp, 44 predicted proteins | sample M_130207_XF_Meta_FD_187312 | JGI IMG/M metagenome (GOLD analysis project Ga0209086, IMG submission 187312) | Freshwater microbial communities from Lake Montjoie, Canada to study carbon cycling - M_130207_XF_MetaG (SPAdes) (version 2) | ecosystem: Environmental > Aquatic > Freshwater > Lake... | reverse complement strand
TAATGACACAAGTAAGAACGGAACAAAAGACGATAATCACGCATTTTAACAGCAGATTTGATTTTTTAAGGCTCCTAGAGAACAATCCTGGTCTAATTATTGTCAAATTGGGCGCCACCTGGTGTGGACCATGTAAGCGAATTAAGCCGGTTTTAGACGGATTTTTTGCCTCCAGCCCCGACAATGTATTATGCTGCGACATTGATGTCGACGAATGTTCGGATTTATATTCGTATTTAAAGAGCAAGAAGATGGTGAATGGAATCCCGGTGATCCTGCTATACAAAAAAGGCAACACCAATTTCTTCCCAGATGACTCCGTTACGGGCGCGGATCCGGCGGAACTGGACAAGTTCTTTAGGCGCTCTGGGCTACATTTAAAATCATTAGGCTTACAACGATAATATATATAGTTAAACCTACTTAAAGACTTTTTCCAAAGGGAATGTAATATTAAGTAATAGAATGAATTTAGACGAACAAGACGCCAAATACAACGAACTTGTAGCCAATCATTTGAAGGAGATTCCGAGCAGAATGTTCACCTTTGAGCTAACAAAGTGCTGTAATTATAGTAGCCTTGTCTTCGCATACAAGGAAGACAAGATTATGGATTTATATTTCCAAGTGGCAAAGCATTTTGGCTGTCAAAATTTGGTATCGCTATATATTATTGGACCTGATGAGCAAAGGATTATTATTCCTTTTAATAGCAGCACTACTTTAAAGGAGTTTGTATTAGAGCAACAGCATATTTTGAAACCAGTATACGATGTTCCATTGCCTGTAGTGTATCGCATTTATATGGATGATGGGCATAGTCATGAACATAGTTTTCAAACATAGTTCTTATTCAAACATAGTTCTTATTCAAACATAGTTCTTAAAAAAAAGCATTTAAATATATATTCATTTTGTATAATAATACAATATGAATTACAAAAATGGAAGTCAAAATGGAAGCGCTTGTTCGAAAGCTGGGATAAAAATCCGAGATCAAGGTTTAAATAACCGAGATCAAGGTTTAAATAACCGAGTTCAAGGTTTAAATGACCGAGAGCAACCGGTCAATATATTCAGACCATCTACCGTCAGAACACCCGTCAATTTTTACGAAACATCGCTCAGCAATCTGGATCTAGACTTGGAACACTATTCGCTAGAAGACTTATATAAGCTCTTCAATATCCCGGCTCAGCAGCTCAGCGAACAATCGCTAAAAAACGCGAAACAGATTGTTTACAAGATGCACCCAGATAAATCGCAACTAGATGCGAAATATTTCCGTTTCTTTTCCGCAGCATACAAGCGCGTCTTTTCTATATTCGAATTCCAGAACAAGTCGCTAAATAAACGCCCGACGACAAGCGACAACGAATTCTACGACGAGAGCAACAAGTCCGTTTTGAATAATATGTTTGAACAAAATAAAGGCTTAAAGGACCCGAAAAACTTCAATAGTTGGTTCAACGACAAGTTCGAAAAGCACGGTTTAGAAGACGATATCGGTAACAAAGGTTACGGTGATTGGCTCAAGTCGGATGAAGGTCTATACTCTGTAAACGACAATATAACAAAGGCGAACATGAATGATGCTTTTGAAAAACAAAAGAAGCAAATACAGTCGCTTACGACCTATCAGGGCATTAACGACAGTTTCTCATCATTTAGTGGCTCATTGCTAGGCGACCAATCAGACAATTTTACCGGTTCCGAGGGCGGCCTGAGTTACATGGATTTGCGGCAAGCGCATGTAGAAAGCGTGATACCGGTTACACAGGACGACTATGACCGCGTGCCAAAATATAAATCGCTAAGTGAATACAAAGCATCGCGAGATAATATAGATACAAATCCGCTTTCTAAACAGGAGTCGGAGCGCATGTTGCTTCAACAAGAGCAACATTTGGATAAACAATCCGCGGCTCTGGCGTATAAATACGCGCAACAATCGGAAAGATCAAAACAAAATAGTTCTTCTTTTTTCTCGGATTTGCGACAGATAAAACGATAAGTTGTATATGATATAAGTTATTAGTTATGATATTTGGATAGGTAGTATTTGGTTACAAGATTCTATTTTATTTTTAATTATATAAATACCAGAAATGCTTAGCAAACAAATTTCGGTTGAAGACCTGGTAATCATAGGAGTATCTTGAGTTTGTATGCTATAATATAACCACATTGAAGAGGAAGAAATGCTTAAAATACAAAATAATAAAGATAAACTATTAACGCTTTTATTTCTATATAAAAATACAAAATAATAAAGATAAACTATTAACGCTTTTATTTCTATATAACAGAAACATGAAATAAATCTACCAATAATAGATATGGATGTTGCTGTATATGGTAAAAAATGTAAATTATTTGAATCCATTAATATTAATATTGTTTTATATATTAACAATAATATAGAACTAACAAATGATATATAACTAACAAATGATATATAACTAACAAATGGACCTCGTAGTGCAAGATTTACATTATAAAAAGGGTTTGCCAATGGAATTGATTCAAATCATATTGCGATACACTTGGGAGCCGCAGTCGAACCTTTTGTTAGAGGATATAAAAAGTTATACAAGCTCGATGAAACAAATATTAGAACAATATTATAACTATTGGCATGTCTTGGAACCAGGGGAATATATAAGCTGGTTAGAAAATGATATGATAAGATATGCGAACTCTGATCATCCAATTATCCTAGGTCCGCAGCCAAAACTGCAGGATATTATTGGACGACTATTTTGTAAAAATACAAGTTGGTTTTTCTATAATTCTAAAATGGGGTCGAAAGCGGTGGCAAATATGTTTTGGGGTTTATTTACGATCGAAGAGCGAACCGAATTCATCCAAACCGGTTTTAACTAGTTTTCAATAATTATATATGATACTTTTACTTTATATGGTTAACAAATTTTTATAATAATATAATATATGTTAGTTGCTAATTATATTATTTTGGCCATAATTATTATCGCATTAGGAATACTTTATCAGAAGTTCTGTGAGAAACAGTCTTTATTGGTTCCTGAAGATAATTCTTCGGAAATACGCAAATATTTGTTGAACGAGTCGTCTTTAGCTAAGAGTAAAAAGCCGATTTTATGGATTCATGTGCCTCACGAATATAACTCGCGAGATTGGCTCAGTTTCGGTTCGCGAAGTTCTTTTGAAGTAAACCAGCCTTACCTTTATTTAACCGTTAGAAGCATTATTAAGAACTGCGACCAATCGTTTCACATATGTATAATTGACGACAAATCGTTTGCGAATTTGATTCCGGATTGGAATATTGATTTGACTCTTGTCGCCGATCCAATTCTATCTAATATAAGGCAACTAGCGTTGGCCAAATTGCTCTACGCTTACGGGGGCGTCTGTGTGCCGATTTCGTTTCTATGCTGTAAGGATTTGGTCGGGCTTTACGAGAAGGGGACCAATGGCGACACCATGTTTGTATGCGAGAATGTTTGTATGAATATTACTTCGACGACGGATATGTTTTGTCCGGATGCGCGTTTCTTTGGCGCCAAGAAAAACAGCCGTATTTTGTCGGAGTATATCGAATTCATACAGCGCCAAATATCTGACGACTATACGGCGCAAACGGAATTCCTGGGGGATTTCGACAGATGGTGTAACAAGAAAATAACTGCGAAACGCATGCGCTTAATACCTGGCACCGATGTGGGAACCAAGACGGTGGACGAGGCGCCCGTAACCGTCGACACATTGCTCAGCGAAGATTATATTCATTTTTATCCGAGAATGTATGGAATTTGGATCCCGGCAGACAAGATTTTGAAGCGCGTAAAGTTCGAGTGGTTTGCTCGCATGTCGCCTCAACAGATTTTCCAAGGCAACTTTATATTGGCAAAGTATATTGTTCTGGCGATGGCGCCGGACTCGAAGATGGGAATTATTGAACCGCTTGAAGGAAAACCAGACTGGATTAGCTTTTGGAAGGTTCCGATAAATTCAAATTCTCATACACTGAATGTTTGGTCGGTTATGCCGCAGAATCTCGGTAATGATGTGCCTCGCGCAAAAAATCCTGGAAATCTTCCTTAAAAATGTGTAAAACTAGTTTAACGGAAACCGCATTAGATATGATGACAAATTTTAATGATGACAAATTTTAATCCGAAATATAAATATAATATAAATGAAATTTGATAAATCTCATTTATAAATAATGCGAAACACAATGATGGATTTTTATGTATTTATTGTGCCCTTTGTTTATTCACACGGTTCCGGATTCAGCAACTGGTGACAGAAGCCAATTATGTGCCTTAGAATTTTCTCAGAATTTTCCTCGGGCTTTCAATTCATCCACCTCCTTCTTTAAATCCTGAATCGCCTTCACCAAGATGGGCAACAACTTGCCATAAGATGCTTCTATTCTTTCTGGATTCGCTTCATAGACTAGGCCTGGGATGGTAATACCTGTATCTACTTGAATCTGTTTTAAATCTTGCGCGATAAATCCCGTGTCTGGAATATCCACCTTGCCACCATCTCTCATATTCCAAGTGAAAGAAACCGGTTTCAACTTCTGAACGAAATCTAGACCAGCATTTAACTCTACGATATCCTTTTTATCTCTGGCGTCACTTAAAGCTGTAATACTAGTTACCTGGCATCTAAGCGTAGCGATAGATAAATCTCCTAAAGTGATTTCATTGCTCACAGTGGCAGCACTCGGCTGAGCGTTGAATCCAATACATGTAACATTGGTGCCTGTTGTTAAGTCGGCACCGGCCCCATGTCCTAGCGCTGTATTATCGCTATTATTACAATTATATAAAGCCTGATACCCAACTGCGGTGCTTTGAAGGCCAGTCAGGTTATTTCTTAACGCATCTGCTCCGACAGCGGTGTTTTTGATTCCATCGATATTTGAGTACAAAGCACTAAACCCAACAGCGGTATTAAGTGAACCAGTTGTACCTGAAAATAACGCCTGATAGCCAACCGACACGTTGCTGGTTCCAGTGGTGTTATAATTCGATGCGTCCCGACCAACCGCAACATTATAATTTTCTTGATTATTGAATAATGCGTTTGTTCCAACGGCAACATTAGAATTCCCTGACGAAAAACCAGATTTGCCAAATAACGAGTTTGTTCCAACCGCCGTGTTGTCCCTCCCAGTCGTATTATATATTAACGCGTCACTACCAATCGCCACGTTTGCGATGGCGGTTGTGCTACTTAATAACGAATTCACACCAACTGCGGTATTTTGATTTCCACTGGTGTTATGATATAACGAGAGGTAACCAACTGCGGTATTCGCTGAATTAGTATTATTCTCCAGCGCATTTGACCCGACCGCCGTGTTCTTTTCCCCAGTTATATTAAAACACATCGCCGCAGTGCCTAAAGCTGTGTTGTAGCTTGCAGTCGTATTTTGTAAAAGCGCATTTGTTCCTAAACTAGTATTAGCAATTCCAGATGTAGTAGCATATCCTGCGTACGCTCCGACCGCGGTATTCCATTTGTCTGTGCTGTCATGTAAAGCGCCAATACCAAATGCGGAGCTATTTCCATCAACAGTTGAATTATTTTGCAAAGCACCATCACCATACTTTGTATTCCCAGTCGACATGAATTATAATATAATATAATATAATTCATTTTAACAAATTTTTAATTCGATTCTTTATATAATATAATTCATTTTAACAAATTTTTAATTCGATTCTTTTTAACTTTTAACTTTTAAATATTAATAATATATTATTATTAATAATATTATATGTTTGTAATAGATTATACACCGGTCGCGCCATTAGAACACGCAAAATACATAACATGCTCCTCCCTTTTATTTTTTTGCCCTAGCGTTTATGCTTTTACAAAGGAACAGTATATAATGTCTGGTGCGCTTTTTGTTGCGGGAACGGTGAGTGTGAATCATTGGCGAAACCCGACATATTCTTGGAGACGAATCGCCGACCATTTTACCGCCAAAGCCGCATTTGTGATTTGTTTGGTAAACGGGGTTTTATTCGCAACTGATGTGGTATTTATAACAGCTGAACTAATCTGTTCAAGTTTATTTGTATACTGTTTTTACATGTCGGATAAGTATTGTAATAAAAGTATACAAATAAACGAGATGGATTCTTGTTGGTGGAAATATCATGTATTGTTTCATTTTTTTAGCGTGTGTTCTCAGATGCTAATAATATATAGCATGTAATCAAATTAGAAGCAATTAGAAGCAATTAGAAGCAAATTAGAAGCAATTAGAAGCAATTAGAAGCAATTAGAAGCAATTAGAATTGTAAATACATTTAAAGATAAATTACAATTATTAGTAATATCAACATGTCATCAGTAAACAATACGATCCATTTTGCAGCCATAATTAAAAATGTATTGGATATTTCCACGATAGATCCAACAAGATATGTCGCACCTTATAAGCAAACGAGATGGGTAGCATGTTCATCATGCCTTTTTTTGATTCCGAGTGTATATGGCTACTTGTGCGGACGATATTTCCTAGCAACAGTCGCGCTATTGACAAGCGTGTTTAGTGTAAATTTTTGGAGAGACGCGACCTATTCTTACAGAAGAAGCATAGATTGTATTATGGCTAAAATATCATTTACTATTTTTACTATAAATGGGGTAATATATATAACAGAATTGCCATATATGTTCTCTGGTTACGGCGCATTAGTCGGAATAATATATTGTTATTACATGTCAAATAAACATGGTAATTCAGATTTATGGTGGAAATATCATATGATGTTTCATGTATGTGTATCATTCGCGCAATTTATATCTATAAAAAGCATTGCTGATTATTACAGTTCATATTAGATTTATTTATTTATCAATCACAACTTCTTTCACCACATTGCTGACGATTTTCTCGTAGTTTTTCAGCTGTTCTTCTGTGCTGCTGCCCGACATGGTCTCGCAAATTAGTTTATTATATCGATCATTTTGTTTCGATTCCGGGTCTCTGTATTCTGGATTGCGCTTTTGCCATTCGAATATATTCTGAATATTTTTCTTGGCCACTTGTTTTATTGCTTTTGTTAAAAGCGGTTTATCTTCTGTTTCTTTAATCCATTCATTCGCATTTTTGACATACAAAGTGTTGCGTTTCACATCGCTGCAGTGAAGCGGGCGTTTACATACATCCAGTTTTTGCAAGCCGTTGATGAATATTTTGGAAATACCGTTAGCGTAGCCAACTCTCACCGTTTCTTCTAAATCTTTTACACTTAATACAAGGGAATCTACAAATTCATTTATATTAAGCGCGTCCTTACATGTGTCGTTCAAATAGACATTCAAATTGAAGCTAGTATTGTTATTTGTATTATTGACATTATTGTTAATGATATTTGTTTGCGAATTTTTAGACAATTCTACAATTTGTTTACCCTGTTCTTGATTTTGGTCGATTAGTTTCATTATTAAATTGGTGAGGTGAGCCGGGTCGTTTTGCGAGATTTCTGGTGGTTCAACGGATTCACATGTTTTTTTTCCATGTCTCCATAGACCCGCTCTATCATTAAATATTTTGGAACAAGTTGGGCAATTATATTTTTTATTTGCGAGCAACAACGGCGTTGTCGCATTATGCTTAATGCTTAAGATATGAATATCGTAACTGCTTTTCTTACTGGTTCTGTAGTCACATTTTTCGCAAAAAAAACGGGGCAAAATCGGAGCGTTGTTTTTAGTTGCCATTCGTTGTTATATTTGCTTAATATTTAAAAATGTCCAAAAAAACGACCCTTTTTAGCAAATTTCGAAAAAAAGTATGCTCACAGTTTTTTTGGCGGAAAATAAAATTTTAGAGCATTATGCTCACAAACTGAAAAAAAATGTGTTTATCCAAAGCTTCCTTCGGGTTTTCAAAAATGGACATTTATAAATGTCCAAAATCGAAAAACCTTTTCCCAATTTAGAACAGTACAGTTCAGAAGTTCAGAATTGTATAGACACACCATAAGGAAATGGAACTAAATTTAGAAACCGCATGATATATGGTCACCTATTTTAGAGACGAATTTGTAACACATGAGAGCATAAAAGCCAATCAATTTAATATATATTGTAAAACAACTTAAAGAACCACAATGCAGCAATGTCCGAAGCAACTGACGCAGTGCATGCCAGAATGAAACCAATTTGCCTGCTGAATGTCGTCTGAAAAGCAGAGACAGCTGTGTAAATAGCCATAATAATACATAAAAATGGTTAAAAGAAAGGTAAATATAATTGCGGTGGATAAGATATATTGTTTCACAGTTAGTTCCGCTAGGAACAGTTTGTTGTAAAATAGGTATCCGCCATAACCCACGATACATAAAATGGCGATTTTATCGATAATATTTGTTACATATGTGTAAGAAGAATGATAGAATAAAGAGGTAATTATAAGGGCCATAAATAGCCCAGCATATAAATAGTAGCCATAAAGCCAGGCGAATATAACATTGATTACAAAGACAAAGCTGGAATAAAAACAGGAATTACATGTATTATTTGTATTATTTGTATTATTTGTATTATTTGATTCCTTGACTAAATTCATATCCTTGACTAAATTCATATCCTTGACTAAATTCATAATATAATAAATCAATTATATTATAAATAAATTATAAATTACAAATTATAAATTAATCCACCTCGTTTTGATTAATATACACAGTATAATTGGTCCAAACTTCTCGACAAGTAGGGCAATTTCTTAAACTACCAATACGTTGTCTTAACCATTGTTTAATAGCGGTTTCCATAAAATGATTATTACATTCAGAACAGGTCATGTAATTTTGATTCACCTCGATAACCTCGTGCGTAATGTAGCATATATTGCGGTCAGGATTAATCAATTGATGTGCAATAATACCATTTGGGATCGTATATTCGCTGTTAATTACAGGTACATTAATTACAGGTATATTATTAATATAATTCTCTGTATAAATGATATTACTAGGTCCTGTTCTACCATGTTCTGTTCTACCATGTTCTGTTCTACCATGTTCTGTTCTACCATGTTCTGTTCTACCATGTTCTGTTCTACCATGTTCGCTTCTACCCTGAGAAGCTACCTCCGCATAGGTAGAACCAGAAGTATTTCTATGAATGTTGTTATTTCTATTCGAAGAAGCAGAGGAATTAGTTGAGGAATTAGGATTTGAAAATATAGCATTATTAACATAATTCCCAGACATGTCGAATATATTAGAATTAAATTGAATCGGTTGAATCGGTTGAATCGGGTGTTCCTGAGTTGTCTGTTCAATAAAAGTGGAGCTATAATCTATTGCTAATCCAGCAAGTCCATTAGTTTGCCGAAAATAGTTAAAATATACATTATGTACAACTATCCGAGGCTGATCCGCTGAAAATTCAAGACACAGTATAGAACTTTGAAGCTGTGTTAAATTAATTGCTCCTGAAAAGGTATTTGTGCCTCTGTCTAGAAAATCTGTATGGTCCGTAAAAGGTATGTAAAGCAAGTTATCTGACAATCTGACACATGAATTTAAAATTAAATATCGACCATAATCGAACCTTAAACTGTTATTCACATAAAATTTAATGGACTGTAAATCGCTAACCGCACATTGAAGCAATAATCCTTTAGTGGAGCCAAATAATGAATTAGTTTGAATCTGAAAGCTACGCCTATTATTAGCCGCAGTCGCGGATACAGACAGTGTGCTGATTTGTTGGATGAAACTGCGACTGGTGTTTCTGTTATTTAATCGAGATTGTTCTACTTGGTTGTGTATATATACTTTGGTTACCAAGCTAAAACTATTAGCATAATTGCTAATTTCATAAGCATCTAACAAAACAAAGGAAACAGTGGAAAAAAACAGTTCATTCATATTTATTTGATTAAACAGCGATTCGAAAGGGATTTTAAGATATATTTTACCGTCATGAAACTCGGCCGGTTTCAGTTCATGTAATAAAGAAAGCGATAATTGTAACATGGTTTGACCAGAAACTTGTAAAACTAGTCGCATCCTGTGAAAAAGGCGACATACATTATAAATATTTAGATGCGGGTACAATTGATTTTGACCGGGGTATAAATTAATAACGAGAGCTTGTGGGATATAAGAATCATAATCTTGAGACAAATTCAGTGTACAAGTATTACCATTATTACCATTATTACCATTATTACCATTATTACCAGTATCAAAATCAAATACTTGAGTTCCTGTGGCAAAATTCAGGATATTTGTAAAATTTGTGGAAGCATTCGTGGAATCATGTGCGAATATTTGAGAGACCATTCCAGCGCGTATATTATTATTTGAAGTCATTGGGATAAATAATAATATATTGTAATATATGTTTAAGTAAATATTATAATATTAATATAAAACAATTTAAATACAATACAAGTATATATATAACCAAGCAAGATGTCGCAAACTGATAGCTATTTAACCTTATGTATTGAAGAAAGAGATGAAGACGATTATGGGTCTGTAAAAAGCAGACTATTCGTGTCTTATGATATCGAGCAAGAGTCGTATGTGGTGTATGGTAAATGCCGCCGAACCGGGGTAGATAATTTACCATTCTTTTTTAGAGCAGATAAGGGGACGGATATGTATAAATTCGTCAAATTTGTGGTAGGTGGTAATGCGAATATCAGTTTCACATTGTATAATTACAATAACATGCCTTTTGATTTGGAAGGAGTCGATTATGAATTTATGGAGGCTAATATGGATATTAGATACGAAATCGCGGTATATGATTTTGTCCATATTTCTAAAAAGAGATTCAAGGAAAATTTGCGCATGTTGAAGTGTGTGTATAATTTTTATTAAATCAATCCAAACCAATGAAAACCAATCAATCAAAATCAATCAATCAAAAATAAACGAAAAATCAAAAAAATATGTGATATATGATGTCATATTTTGATTTATCATATTTAATTTGAGATGTATATGTAATCTTATTGAAATTACATATTTGTCGTAAAATGGTAATGAATGAATTATAATTCATTTTCCGTTCCAAATATTTGCGTTTAGATATGTGGTAATATGGCTTACAAACTTTAATAAACTCGGGAATGGTTTCATTAAATATGCCTTTTTTATAGGCGTTATTATTGATAATATAATACGACTCTGTTTTGATGGCATTATTTTCTATTAAAGCCTTAAAAAGTTCAGTAGGAACTGTATTTTTAAATATTTGAGAACTCATTATATTATTTATAATAACGGTATATAAATAATAGATTAGTAAATAAATTTGTTGGATTGACCTAAATGAAATGCTTATTTGAAATGCTTATTTATTATCAATATTGGCGCACATATTATTCGAAAATAAAGCAAGTTCTATTTCATCTTCGTGAATGTTATGAAATACTGTAATGTATTTACAAATAATGGGGATTATATTATATTTTTGCTTCTCTGTTAGCATGTCGCTGATTTTAACAAAAAGAAAATAATTGTCAAGAATGTCCATAACTGAATAACCTTTATCGTATAAATTATAAAAAATGAGAATCGCCTTTGTTAGTTGCTTGGTTTTAATCAGTTGAGTATATTCATTAAAGATATGAAAGCTAATATTAGTACAAACATTATTAGCTAGTTCGAGCGTAATTGGGTGATTTAACAGCTTAAATTTTTCCATATAATTAATCAATATTTTAGCAGTATTGTTACATACATTGATTATAAATTGCTCCGCATCATCGTCGATGACTATTTTTTCATTGACCTTTATTTTGCGCATAATGGTCGTCAAATTCTCCTTTTGTAGCGGCTTAATTTTGATGATAATAAGCCGCGATTGTAATGACTCGATGACTTTTTGAGAATTACTACAAGAAGATATAAAATGAACATTGTGGCTGTATTTGTCTATACAATTGCGAAAAACTTGCTGACTTTGTTCATTAATGAGGTCGATATCGTCGAGAACCACGAATTTCTTTTTGCCTTTAATGGAAGAGCAAGTTTGACAGAATGTCTTGACATCATTGCGGTAGTAATTAATGCCTTGCTCTTTTAGGCTATTAATGTGTAGAATATTGTCTTCAATTGCTGAAGCCGCGATATAATATTCGCGAATGACCGCATTGAGGAACGCGGTTTTGCCACACCCGATGTCTCCGATGAATAGAATATTGAGATTATTGATATTGATGAGTGTATTCAGGATGTCAATCATTTCACTATCTGTTTCAAAGTCGGCGAACCTGGTTGGTTGATATTTGTTTAAAAAAAGCGGAGTATTCATAAATTAATATAAATATATAAGTTAATAAGTTAATAAGTATTTAAGTTTATCTCAAATAATATTAATATATGAATTCAAAAGCTGGTTCTTTTTATGAAGCATTGAATATTCCTGAAACGGCAACGGCGGACGAGATTAAGAAATCGTATAGAAGGCTTTCTATGATGTATCACCCGGATAAGAATGGAAATAGCCAAGAATCGACGGAGAAATTTCAAAAGATTAGCGAAGCATATGAGGTTCTAGGAAATCCGGAGAAGAAGCAGGATTATGATATGACGCATAATAATCCGTTTTTTAAGATGATGAGTCAAGGGATGAACATGAACATGGGTCAAAGCATGGGTCAAAGCATGGGCCAAAACATGCACATGGGTCAAACCATGCATCCAGTAGATGAATTATTTTCAAGTTTATTTGGTATGCCCTTTATGAGCAGCAGCGCATCAGGGATGGGTCCAGATATACAAGTTATGGGTTCGGGGCTAGGTCCAAATATAAGAGTGTTTCAAAATGGCAGACCGGTTCATGTTCAAAGTTTTGGTCAAGGTTTTGGACAAGGAACTTCCTTCGCTCAATCCAAGCCAAATCCGATAGTAAAGAATATTAATGTGCCGATAGATAAGATTTTAACAGGCACAACCATTCCGGTAGATGTGGAACGGTGGATGATTGAAAATGGTCTAAAGGTTTACGAGAAAGAAACGGTTTATGTTAATGTGCCAAAAGGAATAGATGAAGGGGAGCTGATTTTATTGAAAGACAAGGGAAATATTCTTAGCGAGAATAATAAGGGGGATATTAAGGTTTTTGTTAAAATAGAAAATAATACGGAATTTATCCGTAAAGGATTAGATTTAATATTGAATAAGACAATCACTGTAAAGGAAGGGTTGTGTGGGTTCAGCTTTGAGCTGAAATATATAACAGGGAAGGTTTATACGATAACAAATAATTCAGGCAATATAATAAGCCACGGGTATCAGAAGATGATCCCGAATATGGGGTTAACGCGAGATGACCATACTGGAAGTTTATTAATCATTTTCGATGTTAAATTTCCGGAGAAATTGTCAGAAGAAACCATTGATGCGTTAAAGGCGATAGAGTTTTAATTAAACAATAATATTATTAAAACAATATAAATGCTTCCAAACAGTATATATATATGACCTTTATTCGTTTTTTTAATCAAATCAAGACGACTAAACTTATTCCACGATGTGTCGATTGTAAGTATTATTTGCTAAAAGATTCATACGCAAACAATCGATGCGCAAGAGTGATTTATAGGTGCTTGGATACGGGTGTAAATAAATTCAAATATGCGTATATTGCGAGAGCAGAGGAGAAGTTATGTGGCCCAAAAGGCACCAACTTTGTATTAAAAATAAAGGATATTAAATAGGATATTAATTAACTATTAATTAATATATTTAAGACAAAAAGAACTTAAAGAGAATATATGTATTAATATGTGGTAGGTATAACTATCTCCGTTTGTATGCTTTCGTGACTCAGTTGGTTAGAGTATTCGCTTTGTAAGCGAAAAGTCCTGGGTTCAAATCCCAGCGGAAGCTATTATTTTATTTATTATTTTGTAATATAGTAAATAAAATACTTTTTTTATTAACGATTTCTTTAAGAAGAAGAGCCCAAATTCTCAAACATGTTGGTTTTAGCTCTTTGAGAGCGGCTGCGCTTGCGTCTCAAGTTGTGACCGGAATACTGATGTCTGCGGCTGATGGCGCGCTTGCGGCAATAGGATTTTCTCTTGCCAGACTTGGTGAGACGGCATCTGGGACTTTTGCGGCACTTGTTCTTAATTTTACCGCGACATATGGAGCTTTTCACTTGTTTGCGATAGTGTCTACGAGCAGATAATGTAGTGGCCATTTATATATAATATTTAGAAAATAAATATAATAAATATAATAATAAATATAATAAATATAATAATAAAATATAATAAATATATTATTTCGTTATTTGAACGCTTATTTTCGACGATTTAAAAGTGCGTCCTTGTATGTTCGTTTTCTGCGACTGATGCGATTCTTGCGGCAATAAGATTTTCTTTTGCCTGCTCTGGTATACTTGCATGTTTTTCTCAAGTTGTGGCAACCCTCCTTACCTTTTCCTCGGCAATGAGAGCCTTTAACTTGTCGCCGGTAGTGTTTGCGTGCGGATAGTGTAGTGGCCATTTATATATTATTTAAATATAATAATTTAAAAATAGATTGGCTAAATACAATGACTTTAAAAATATAATGACTAAATATAATGACTAAATATAATGACTAAATATAATGACTAAATATAATGACTAAATATAATGACTAAATATAATGACTAAAAAATCTGCTAAATAATAAAGTATACTTATAGTATATAATGCCAACAACAACCGGAGGACGCAGTTCAGGAGTAAATTATGCTACCGCATCAATGTTTGACCGCATGTATTGGTCTCTACAGAACGCACCTAACCAGTTAAGAGGTGCGCAAATATTCGCAGCAACTTATCAATCAAATACACAAGGGTCCGCTGGTTCCTTATCTAGATTGGTAAGAGGAATTAAGAAATAAATATCAGGAATTATAATTAGTAATTTAGTATTTAAAATATGCGTTTTAAATGTCTAAATGTAAATATAATTATAGTTCATTAATGGGAAAAACAAGAAAAAATACTGGAGCCAAAAAAGGCAAGGATAAAAAAAGCAAGGATTTAGAAGATTTGGTTGCGGAAAAAGAAAAAGAAGAAGATTTAGATTTAAATGATTTAGATTTATCCGATTCATCCGATTCATCCGATTCATCAGATGATGAATCCGAATCAGAGGATGAAACCGATGATGAAACATCCATTTCAAAAGAACTAAATACGATGATAAATGGTGGCATAGATAGTATTAAGGAGGTAGATTTAATGATGCCTGCGATAGGTCTAGGGCTACTTACGATAATAGGTTTTGCTTTATATAATGGAGCGAAAATGTAAATATATAAGTACAAATAAGTACAAGTAAATAAATACAAGTAATAAATACAAGTAAATATATAATATTTTAATATACTATAATGGGAACCGGATCAGGAGCAGGAAGAATCAATTCGCGAATTTACAACAATTCTTTTGCGGGAAAAAATAATGAAGCATATATGCCTTTTTATTTTCAAGCAGCAGGCAATTCATTTTACAATTTAAGTCGAGCGCAGTATTCGAGACAAACATATTACCAATTAGCAGACAATGGCGCGGGAGCGGGAGCACGAGGGGATAGGTGGTTAAGAACGCAGGGATACCAGCCAATCAGTTTTATTCCACCGTCTTTAAGTGACAAATAAAGTGACAAATAAAGAGGCAAGACAATTAAATTAAGAACAAATTTATTTTTAATTCCGCCAACCCTTGAGAATTATTGTGCTTCATATGGTAGTCGGTTTGTTTGTTAATTATTACCAAATTTTGGTGCCTGGGCTCGTATTTTTCTAAATCTAATAGTCCCTTGACCATATCCGTAATGTCGAATATATAAGTGACTAGCACGGAACTGAGCGCGTCTTCCAATTCAAATAAGGTTGTATTTTTGTGAATATTTATGAGATTTTGTAGCAATATGACCAATTCATTCGCATATTCGCATAATAACGGTTTTTTTAACAAAGGAAAGAGCTGTATGATTAATTTCAAGTAGACTTGTTTTGTAGCAGCTAGCGCTTTTATTTTTGTGGCGATTTCTGGGATAGAATCGGATTCTAATTGGTTGCTCATTGTTAGTAATAATAATTATCAAATATTTGCTAAATATTATTTCAATTTTATACATTTTATACAATTTAATTAGGACATGGTACAAATCCATTGGGGTTGTGCGTATAGTTGCTATATTGCCCTAAAGTTGACTGACATGGGAAACAGTTTTTAGTATTCGAACCATCACCGCTTCGGCAAACCGTGGCTAAACGATTTTTAGCACGGCGATTCGAGGTGCTAGAAGCACCGACTCCTGAGGCCCCAGGGGTGTATTTGTTGTATAAATACACGGGGCCATTACATGTGATATTGCCACCAGGGTTCATTTTTGTAGAGCGTCTGCCGGCAACGCCGTTATTCTTCTTAAACATAAATCCGGGGAATGTAGAACCGCCGAACCAAAATTGACCATTGGAAGGACCTGTGCCGAAAGCGGATGACATAGTTATTAATATATATCCACCTTTTAAAAAAAGCTGGAGGCAAAATATCCACCTTTTAAAAAAGCTGGAGGCAAAATATCCACCTTTTAAAAAAAGCTGGAGGCAAAATATCCACCTTTTAAAAAAAGCTGGAGGCAAAATATCCACCTTTTAAAAAAGCTGGAGGCAAAATATTTCCTAAATTTGAAAATATTTTGTAAATAAAGATTATTTATTTTTGGCTTTAAGTTTCACGGAAGCTTCGCAAAACCTTTGTAAAGTCCATCCGGAGATAAACTTGTGGATAAACTTGTGGATAAACTTGTGGATAAACTTGTGGATAAACTTGTGGATAAACTTGTGGATAACTTTGCCTCCAGCTTCAAGGGCTTCGCCCATCCAGAGGGCATCATTAAAGGTGGAAATTAGGATATCTTTCTCGTCGGGATATCGCTAGACACCAAATAAATAGAATTCTCCGTAATGATAATATACTCCGAACCAGTCTTGTAAAACTTCGCAATAGGACTTGTATATTCTTCCGCGCTCTTAACTAACAACTTTTCACCCGACTCCCGCACACCAACAAGCGCCTTCTTGTCCACAGATGCGGACCAATAATCTAACATAATCGGCTTATCCTCTACAATAGCCAGCTTACTGGCATGCTGAAGACTGGTATCAGATGGTAAACGGTAAGTAGAATTGTTGGTGACAACAGAATTGCTGTCGGAAGTAGAAGCAGAAGCGGTTACAGAAGCGGCGGCTTTTTTTGGTTCGAGAGTAGACATTATATTTAAAACTAATTTAAAAGTCTTTAAATACTTATTTTGTTAAATACTTTAAATATACAAATATACAAATTAAATATACAAATTAAATATACAAATTAAATATACAAATTAAATATACAAATTAAATATACAAAGTAATATAATGAAACCGCCGCTAACAGAATATACTCAATATGTTTTATATAATGTAGAAAATTACAAACCATTAATTCAGAATACCCCGCAAGAGATACTAACAAAATTCGTCGAAGTAATCATAGAATATATGAGGCTAATTGCCGAAAAAATAAATATTAAAAACAAGCAATATTATGTTTTTATTTTCGAACGAGGTATAGAAATATTGATTCATGTTTTTTCAATGGTATTTTATTACACTAAAAACCTAGAGCTTACCTTCTACCACAGTCAAAAATCATATTATTTTTTCGTGGAATTTATTGAACAAATTTCTGATGACAATATTACTTTTTTACAACTCAGCTCCAGAGATGCGTTAATGTTCGTATATAAAAAAACGATTTTTGAAATTAATAATGAATACAAGAAGGGCTGTCCGCAATTAACAGCAGATGAACTAGAAATAATATCTTACATGGACGCACATATGTGTATTTATAAGAAACTTGTTAGTTTCCTTATTTTCTACAAGGATTTCAAGGTTGAAAATAAGTTGGATTATATTAATATGGTATGCGATAACATATATCAAATAGGAGCTGTATTAAATACTTTGAAAAAATACCCAAGAGTAAAGGATAAATCTTTTAATAAGGAAAATTGTATTTGTTTATTTATAAATTTGTTAGAAAGGGAAGCATTTGAACTAACAAATGTAGAAGCATTTTTCGATATATTAAATAAATTTATATACCGCCTTAGAAAAGATAAGAAAATATCGAATGTAAAAAATATTATTACAAACCTTAATACAAATTATAATGATGTGCGAAATGACGCCGACCTGGTAAAGACAATTTGAGCCTGTTCTTTATGTTCTTTATGTTCTTTTTTAATAGATGATTCATCATCATCATCATCTTCAATATGAAACTCTATTTTACCACTGGTGTTACCGCTGTTATTACCACTGTTGCAACTAGTCTCTTCTAAAACACACTCATGTGCTTGCGGTTGCGATTGCGTTGTCATTATCATAACCACTTTTCTTCTAAGCTTCTTTTTCTTGTCCTTTAACATCGAACCTTCTATTAGACTTTGACAAATATGCTCGAATTCCGTTTTAAGCAGCCTTGTTAGAAAAGCGTAAATGTCATTCAGCACATTTTCTTCACACATCCCAACAATTAGCACGCTTCCGGTTCTAAAAATCATGAACGATACTTCGATAACATTGATATTTGCCAGCGCATTTGCTTTCGCCTTTTCCTTCTTGTCCTTCATATTTTTCACATTATCGCCAGACAATTGCATGCCATTTTGCTCATCGTGCTTCAAATCGTTATTGTAATAAAACTTACATTGGATTCCGGGGTAGGAGCAAGGATCGTAGATTGCTTGAATATTGTATTTGAACTTCAGTATGTCATACAGCATTTCTCGATTGATATAAAACCCACAATTAAAATTAGAGTTTATTAAAACAGTGTCGCTTTTCTGCTTATACGCCAACAGCGTGCTAACATGTGGTTGAAGAATGCCAATAATATTTTGAAGCACCATTTCAAACATTTTATCGCTTTGAACACCGGGAATTTCTAGCTTCCCCGTATTAAACACCTTAATATGAAATTCGCGAAATACCTCGTCAATTTTGATACGAATAATCATGACAAAACAATTGTAAAATGCCTGTTTTTTCTTGCCGCGATAGCTCATGATATCCTTTTTGGATATACCCACTGTTATTTTACGAATATCCTTAAATTTAATGCGGCCATTTGGGTTGTCGATATGAGTCATCACTTGTTCATCATAATATAATTCCTTTTTCAAGCGATCCTGGATAATATTTAATTCTTCCGCTGTTTTTGAATTAAATTTTATTTGCTTTTTAATAACTCCATTGCTAGGTGTGCTATAAGGCATGACGGGAATTTCCCAAAACATGTGTAAATCAATCGGGTTCAAAAGATACGCGATTTTTGATTTAGTTGAGATGTAAATAGGAGTCGGAACGGGAGCAATAGAACCGAATTTGTTACCAGGTTTTACATTGGCCTTGGTATCGACATCGAAATCACTTGATTTGCCACCAGCAGCATCTATGTCAGAATTGTTTTTTTCGTCATCGTCCTCGTCGTTATTATTATTGCTTTTTAATAGAAAATTGGCCCATTCGTTATCAATATTTAAAGTGGAAGACATTGTTATCTAATATAAGGTATATAGAGTATATTAATATCTTTATATTATTTATATTATTTTATTTCAATTATTTTCTTTGAATAGATATAATGAGTAGATGTATTATTCGCGAAAGAAGCAATATTATCCCAATTACCCCCCCTTCATCGCCTAATAAAAACTCTGAAAAGGAATATAGTCTTAAGGAAGATTTTTTCGATCCTTCAAAAAGTTCCCCTCCTAATGAATTTTTGAAAAAATTACAGCAACGAATGAATTTTTACAATTCACAGCCAACTTCATCCAATACATTTTCATCAAACCCGACCTTTTCATCCGATACATTTTCATCAAATCCAACCTTTTCATCAAACCCGACCTTTTCATCCAATACATTTTCATCAAACCCGACCTTTTCGTCCAATACATTTTCATCAAATCCAACCGTTTCATCCAATACATTTTCATCAAACCCGACCTTTTCATCAAATACATTTTCGTCCAATTCTTCTTTATTTATTAAAAATGATAATTGCGACATAGAATAGCTTACATAATAGCTATTTTTACAATCATCAAAGTGCATGATGTTTTCTATAAAATTCAAATATTCGGGCATCTTTTTATAAATATCTGTGTATTTGTAACGAATAATATAATTTAGAAAATCCTTTATTAGGTTTTTCTTATCAATATTATATTTCACACTGATAAAGTTTATATTATTTATAATAATTGACAACCCTATTTTGCTCTGTATTTTAGAATACAACTCGTTCCACACCGTCGCATCAATTATATTAAAATCATCTGGATTCACATCCTGGTTTGATTGTATAAAGTTAATCATGCTCCTGATGTCCGATTTATATAGCCTTTGAATGAGTTGTAATGATTTTTCAGTTAAACCCAAGTTTTCAGATTTAGAAATTCTTGATAAAAATGAAATAATGTCTGTTTCAGGCAACTGATTAAATCGTAATTGCATAAATTCGTTTTGAAGTCCCTCGTCAATGCGACTAATATAGTTACATATTAGACAAAATCGCACCCCACTCGTGTAATTTTGTAATAAATATCGCAAGGCTTGCTGAGCATTTTTCGTCATATAATCGACTTCGTCCAAAATAACAAATTTCATCCCGGTATTGAAAAGTGATTTCGAATTGACAAATTGATTTATTTGGTTGCGAATAATGTCGATACCGCGTTCATCGGATGCGTTTAAATGAATTGTTAAGCCCTTGTTTTTTTGCCCATGATTCTCTTGATATGAGTTGATTAAATTAATAATGGTTGTTGTTTTACCAGTGCCAGGTGGTCCGAAAAATAGCAAGTTTGGGAAGTAACCTGTTTCGATAATATTAGTGAGAATTTGTTTATTTAGTGGTTCTAATACGATAGCGTCAAAATCTGTGGGTCGATATGCTTCTGTCCATGGTATACTACTCATTATAGATTATATATAGTATGTCAAATAGTATTTAATAGTATTTTAAATAGTATTTAATAGTATTTTAAATAGTATTTTTAATTAATAAATAATTAAAAATATAAGGATAAATTATGTCTTTATAATAAATAGTATTTAATAGTATTTTAAATAGTATTTTTAATTAATAAATAATTAAAAATATAAGGATAAATTATGTCTTTATAATAACAAGAATAATACAAGTATGACATCTAACAATAGTTCCTTACCCGGCTCCTATTTAGAGCTAATTCTTGGTCCCATGTATGCATCTAAATCAACCAGGTTAGTTGAGATTTATAAACAATGCAAATTTTGTAATATTTCTGTTGCCGTCATTAATCATTCTTTTGATAAAAGATATGATGACACACTGCTTTCAACTCATGACAAAGTAATGATCCCTTGTATTCAAACTAACAAGTTAAGGGATATTTGGTATTATGACGAGGGCTTACAGGGATCGGAAAAGAATGGAAATATTATTGACAATCAAGTAGTACTACATCGCCTAGACGACTCATGTAAACTAATTGCGGCGGATGTAATTCTAATAAATGAAGGGCAATTTTTTGAAGATCTTTTGCCAGCGGTAGAACATATGTTACAACACAATAAAAAAATATATATAAGTGGGTTAGATGGGGACTTTAAGCGCAAAAAATTCGGACAGATTCTGGATTTAATACCGCTGTGCGACAAGGTCACCAAGATGACTTCCTTGTGCGGTTTATGTAAAAACGGGACTCCTGGCATATTTTCGAAACGAATTAGTTTGGAAAAGGAACAAACGGTTGTAGGATCGGATAATTATATACCAGTTTGCCGAGCTTGTTTTTAAACCTTTTTATTCTCAAAATATCGCAGCAACGATAATCTAAAAATAGAAAACCCTAATATATACATATATGAGGCGGTAATGTATCTATTATTACAGTAAAAAAATGCGGCAATAGTAACGCCTAGCCAGGAATAATATTTACACCAGAACTTTTCTATTTTTCCAAGTATGATTAAATTAGGAATCGTGTTTTTACTGCGGGTTATGTCATAAATACCATCTAGATCTTCGCTCATGATTAAATAATAAGTTACTGTGGATAATATTATGGTTTCGCAAATGGAAACCTGGAAATATATAATTTCTATATCAGTGGTGTGGCTTGTTTTTGCGTTCAAAAAATGTATCTCTGTAAAAAACCGCGGACATGCTAACATGAATAAGCCAGATATTAAACTTAATCTAATAATAAAATCTTGGAAATTTTGTATTTCTATAATGCCATTTACATATGTTCTGAATCGAAATTGATTGCTATTATTATTAGTGACATTATTATTAACAATATTATTAACAATATTATTAGTGACATCTTCTTCTAAATTAATATCGGTATCGGTATTAATGCGTAAGTTTACTTTGTTTTTATTATACGACATGCTGGTAACTAATAAATAATATAATATGTATTTAAATCATTTTTCAATAAATTTATCATAAATTTATCATAAATTTGTCATAAATTTGTCAAAACAATATTTATCCTTAAATATTTATTAAAACGATTTAAATTAATCATGATATTAATTATATAACATAAGATAGAAATGGCAAGAACTAAATCAACCGTTACTAAGATTGTTTCGCAAGCGCAAGCGCAAGCAGTAGCAGTAGACGCGACAGCGCAAGCAGAAGCTGAGCCAAAAGTAGAAGTAGTAGAGCCAAAAGTAGTAGTAGAGTCAAAAGTAGAAGTAGAGTCAAAAGTAGTAGCAGAGGTAGTAGAAGTAGAAGCGGTAGCATCACAAGTACCAGTAAAGGGTAAACGGGGTAGAAAATCCAAGAAGGAATTGATGGCCGCGTTAGGGGTTGTTTCAGAAATATGCGTTAGTCCCATTGTTAACAATAGTAACAATAATGATAATATGGTTTTATGCGTTACGGAATTAAACACTTGCAATCAAATAGAGGGTACAAATATTGATATTGATATGAATATGAATCAAATGTCTAATATTGTAATAATATCTAATCCTAATTTGGAAAATAGCGTAGATACCGACGGAGACGAATGCGAAGTTGTCGCATCCGATGCGAAGCATGTCAGTAAAAAACGAGGGAGAAAACCAAAAGGGGGTAAAATAATACAGCAAATAGTTCCCACAGATAGTCTAATAAATGATAAGCCAAATGTCATTTTACATCTTAAATGCTCTATGAAGGATTTACAAAATTCCACCAATACGAATAGTGTAGATTCCTATACATTTAATCAAAAAAACAATCTGTGTTATGATGTGGTTGGTGGTGAAAATATCAATTCTATAAATACATATTTTAATGATAAATCGAACATGGCGAGTAACGCAATAAAGCCAATGAACAATAGCGTAAATACATGTTTTAATGATTACACTTACGATGACGATGATGACGATGATGGTGACAATGCGACAAATAAAGACGGAGTAAAGGAAATATGGAAAAAATTAAAGCAACTGGAACACAATTTACATGTAAATAATGTAAATAATAAGAAGTCCGCATGTTTTTGGGACTCGTGTGATTTTGACAATCCACCGGTCTATATTCCAAAACATTTTATGAACGGCACGTACCATGTATATGGTTGTTTTTGTAGCCCGGAATGTGGTGTGGCTTATTTGATGAATGAAAACATCGATAGCTCGACTAAGTTTGAACGATATCATTTATTTAATCACATTTACAGCAAGATTTATGATTATAAGAAAAATATAAAACCCTCGCCGAATCCACATTATATGCTGGAAAAATTTTACGGAAATTTATCTATACAAGAATATAGATCGCTTTTAAGAAATGAAAGATTATTTATTATTGTAGATAAGCCGTTGACGAGAATATTGCCGGAATTACATGATGACAATGATGATTTTATTTTAAATAGTAAGATTATTCCATCCAATAATAATTATCAATTAAAATCGCGCATGCAAAAAAAGAAGCCGAATAAAAGTTCCATCGTAAATGAACGATTCGGCAACCAGGGTCAAAATCAAGTGAAAACGATTGGCAATGAGGATTTTGTTAGTTATAATCACGAATAGTTGTTCCTTGTTACCAAATTTCCTTTATTTTTTCGGAAAGAAACATTCCATCTTTCTGCGTAATGTTAAAAATGGTATTAAATCGTTTCGAGCGCATTAATACACAATTCACGCGATATTTTGACAAACTATGTTGGTCCGATAGTAACCGATTAGTCAGCTGTTTTGGTCTAATAATATTACGCCATTGCCTAGCGTAGCTGTAGTAAAGGTCTTTAAAATATTCATCCTGTTTTTGACCAAATATATTTTGCTCAAACAAATAGCTTTCTAACGCATCTTCTACCAAACTCATTGCTGAAATATCGGCAATATTTTCATTCAAAGTTAATTCGGCGTTTATTTCAAGACCATCTTGTTTACCCAAGGCTCTGTAGTGAGCCATAACATCCTCTTGTAAAAGTTTGTAGTTGTCAGTATCCTCTTTTGACCACCAATCGGCGGTTAATACCCCGTTTTCATCGAATAAACTGCCATGGTCATCAAATCCGTGAATTATTTCGTGAGCTATTATGAAGCCAATATACGCGAAATTATATGACATTTTCTTGGATAAATCTAAAAATGGTTTTTGTAATATAGCATTTGGTAATATAAATTCGTTCCTGGAATTGCTGTAGAATGCGTTGGCGTCGTATACATTCATTTCTTCTTGTTTAAACCAATATGTATTATTTGGCATTGGTTTATTAATCTCTTTTTTCATTTTGTTAAAAATCCAGTTCACATATTTCATGTTATTTACAAACGCATCGTCGTCGAAAAAATCGCAGTCGGGGTCTTCTGGATACTTGTCTTTGTATCCGACTACACATATTAACTTGTCTATTTTTTTAAGCGCTAGCTCTTTGGTTGGATGACTTAGCCACGCATTTTTCGTTAACCTTTCTTTAAATACTTTTATTATTCGCGACACCATGTTTTTGGCGAATTCGATTTGTTGCGTATTTTTGTAATGCTTGATATACATTTTACTTACTGTGGAGTTCATCATGTTGGAGATGATTTGCGTTGCGATCAATTGTCGCGGTTCTTCTTTAGAAATCCCTTTTAACTTGTAATTGAAGAACTTGAAAAAGAAGGAGTGTAGTTTAGAATGATACATGGAAGCACTAGCTAACAATTTGAAAACCCAGTAGGAATTCCATTTTACAGAAGTCCAGCCATCAACCTTTTTTTCCATCATTGTTAGCGCATGTTTTGTGTATTCCGGGTTCATAAAATCAATATGATGAGCATTTGTTATGCCGAATTCTTGTGATGCCGAATTCTTTTAAAAATAGGTCTAGATTGAAATTACAGCGCTTTCTGGCTTCTTTGTTAGTATATCTATTGTAAGTTTTATTTAAATCTTCGTAATCATTCACTGTATACATTTTAGTCGCCAATTCGAGTTCAATGTCGAATACATCTTTTGCTGAATAGGTGTGATTGTCGCCGAAAAATAAATCAAAGGTGGCTTGAATAAATTTCACATAATATTCTCTGGTTCTAACATAATCTTTGTGTTTATTGAAATACATGTCCTTCATGGTGAAGGAAAATCCGTTTTCGGCGACGGCTAAAATGAATCTTCGGGATTTTTTTAGATCTGGAATAATGCCGAAATCAATGGGCGTTATCAAGCCGTTGTAAATAGACCATTTTAAAAAAGGATACAGATTAGAGGCCTCTTTTCTGTAATTGTTTATTTGTTTAATGAATAAATATATCTGGGTTTCTACTAAAGGGTCGTTCCAATTTGTTAGGGCTTTATATAGGGTTTTACATTGCGTTGCGGTTTTGTTTTTTTCTTGAAAAATATAGCGGGTTATACATTTATGTATTTCATTATTTGTTCTTTTTTGGATTATTGTAAAATTGCTTTTATCTGAATCATTTTCGGAAATAAATGTGCTTGAAAACCATCCGTTATTTACATAATAGTAGAAATTGTCTTTTAAAACGGGTAACTTTTTTCTAAATTTTCTGCTTTTTTGACCTTTTATGCTTTTTGGAGCTTTATTTTTGTTAGTTTTATGATGCTTCATATATATTATTTATAAATTAATTATACATAATATATTATCTATTTCTTGTCCTTCTATTTCTTGTCCTTCTATTTCTTATCCTTCTCTCTTTCTTCTGACTCCTGTAAATTAGTAATGACTTGTTCAATATTTACTGGATTTTTTTCTCGATAATCTTTCATTGTTTGGTCTAAATTGTATCTGATTTGTTTATAGATTTCCTGATTTACAGACTTGATTTTGTTAGTATCCTTTTTAATAGGGATGCCCATATACTCCTTTAAAACCATCATGAAATCATTATTGAATTCATGTAATTTAGCCTTGGCTACTTCTTCGCTATAATTTGTTTGCGTCATGATATGTTTTAGATATTTATCTATTTCATCCATTTTAACACACTTATTCATATATATTTACCTTAAATATTTTTTAAACCATATTAAACGAATCTTGATATAATATATTATACATAGAAATGTCAACCAACCTAGATAAATTAATGCAAATGGCTACGCTTGAGCAGTTAAACAATATGCTTCAACAAATGAATAAATCGCTTGTTCCTGCTCCGCCTGTTGCCGCTCCGCTTGTTGCCGCTCTTATTCCCGATTCGGAAGCTAAATATGTTTTATCATTGCCAATCGTCCAGAAAGTTATTATGGCGTATGAAGCAGAGCTCAAGCTTAAAAACAAATGTAATGATGAAAACAACAAATGTAATGGCCATTTTGATACAATCGACTCAAGACTTCAAAAAATCGAAAATAGATTAGAAGAAATAGTTTTGTTATTGGAAAGACAACCTTTGTCTGAAAAGGAACCGAATTATACACCCATTGTTGATAAAAATCAAATGAAATTGCCAGCATTTCCGGGATTTAGCTTATCGTCGCGAAGCTTAGAGTCGCGAAGCTTAGAACCATTAGAGTCGCGAAGCTTAGAGTCGCGAAGCTTAGAACCATTAGAATCGCGAAGCTTAGAGCTTCGCTTAGAGCAATCCTTAGAGCAAACAAGTCTGTCAAAACAGGGTTGTTTGTTGTCGGCAAGCTTGCCGTCTTTTCAATTTCAAGAAGAAATCTTGCAGTCGCAAAGCTTAGAGTCGCAAAGCTTAGAGTCGCTTTGCTTAGAGTCGCAAAGCTTAGAGTCGCTTTGCTTAGAAAAAGAGAATATTACATTGAACATTGTAGAGCTAAAGGAAGAGGCGGTCCAGGCGCAGCCAGAAGAAGACCCAGAAGAAGACGATCTGACTGAAGAAGAAGTTGCGACAGAAGACGAAGAAGTTGAAGAGCCAGAAGAAGAAGTTGCGCTCCAGGCGCAGCCAGACGAAGACGAAGACGAAGACGAAGAAGTTGCGCTCCAGGCGCAACCAGAGCCAGACGAAGAAGTTGAAGACGAAGAAGTTGAAGAGCCAGACGAAGACGAAGAAGACGAAGAGCCAGAAGAAGTTGAAGAAGTTGAAGAAGAAGACGAAGAAGAGGAAGTATTTGAAATAGAAATCGACGACATTACTTATTTTGCCACCGATGAAGAAAATGGAATTTTATATGAAGTCGACAAAGATGGAGAAGTCGGGAAAAAGGTAGGAATTATCAAAGACGGTGAGCCAATTTTTTCGTAACTTAATATAAGTAAGAATGTTTAGTTTATGCCCGCCCGCATTAATATATATAGCTTTTTCATTGACTCAAGTAGTGATAGATACCTTTAAGGGGTTGTATAACACCGCATTTTTTAAATTTATTGTAATGATTATTATTACCTTTTTATTGAACGCATTATGCCAATCCGGCATGACTATAGTATCATGGATGATTGTATTTATTCCATTTATTTTTATGTCTGTAATAGTAGCAATACTTTTATATGTTTTTGGATTAGATGCCGCGACAGGAACATTGAATTTTAAATGCGATACCTGCGAGCCTGAAACCCAAACCGGTAATTTAATTTATTCATCGACAAGCCCGGTAACAAACACAAATAGCACAACTACTGTAAAGCATGTGTATGTCGACACTTCTTATTCGGATACTCCATCAGATGAAGCAACTGATTACAATTTCGTGCCGTTAGGTTCATCTGACCCGCAATTTAATTAATATTGTATATTATATATTTAAAGATTATTGTATATTATATATTTAAAGATTATTGTATATTATATATTTAAAGATTATTGTATATTATATATTTAAAGATTATTGTATATTATATACTAACAAATGTATCAAATATATTTAGCCTTATTAATGTTATTGGCTAGTTGTTCAATCGATATACAAAATACATTAAAAATTTTTGCTATAAAATTAATATATAATGTCATTTATTTTTACAGTGCTTGTCAGATAAAATGTGCTCAAGTACATGCGCATTTGTTGCCATATTTTAAAAACAATACAAGCAATACAAATGATAAACTAACAATCGAATATTTTGATATTAGTGCTAACAAATTTATAGATACGGATTTAGCCACTATAGATGAAATACAGAATAAACTAATAATTATATCTAACACAAGGATACAGCATCGCGATAAATTATTGACTGTAGACAAAAGAATTGTTTCTGATATAGAGGTTATAGAAGAGCCGGATGTCTCGGAAATAACATTTATAGCCTTATATTTAAATTATAATGATATGAGATATAATATCAATTTAAAGACCAATGATTTCAATTACTATGTAGTAGGAAATATAATCGATAAAAGATTTGTTCAATATTATATAAATACTGTTTTGAATTTAAGCTTTTCTTATTTAGAAACAAAAATGGCAACATATCAGCTAGAATTGATGGACCATGATGTGATAATGACTAGTTTAACAGGTGAACAAAGCATAATTATAGAAAAACAAGGATATCGTATTTGTAATACAGAGTTATAATTATTATTTTGGTCGATGTAATGTATTTAAATTATATTTAATTATATTAATAAAATAATTTAAAAAAAATTGAAGTAATATATCTATAATGGTTACTCCTCAAAAAGCAATAACAATGAATACTAAAAGTAATACCAGTAGCGCCATAACAAGTACCATGACAAGTAACGACACCCATACATTAAAAAATAAATGGAATTTATGGGGGCATTTGCCCCAAGATAATGATTGGTCTGTTGGAAGCTATAAATTAGTTTCAAAATTAAAAACGCTAGAAGATGTAATTGCGATTAGCGAGACAACACCAGACCCATTGATTAAATCATGTATGTTATTTGTGATGAAAGATGGCATTGTTCCGATGTGGGAAGACCAGAAAAATAGAAATGGCGGATGCTTTTCGTATAAGGTTTCGAATAAAAATGTGTGCGAAGTTTGGAGAGAATTAAATTATGTGCTTGTCGGCGAATCAATTAGTAACAATTCTTCATTTGTAAATTGTGTAACGGGGATAACCATCTCACCAAAAAAGAATTTCTGTATTATTAAAATATGGATGTGTAACTGTGACAATCAGAATCCCACATTGGTGACATCAGATGTTGCAGGACTTACTTCACAGGGGTGTATATTTAAAAAGCACACTCCCGAGTTTTAGAATTGTTGTTTCATTATTTCATTATTATTTCATTATTATTTCATTATTTCATAATTAATTATTATTAAGTAATATTTGCTTTTTATTATTTAAATACTAATGTTGGTATTTAAATATACCAATGAAATTCCCCTTTGTTATTTTTTTCCGACATGATGAATATGCCGAGGTTGATATCTTTTTTGAGAGCAATGCTTCCAAACTGGATTGTAGTGTGTATATAACTAACAACCCTAAAAAGATTGAAAAACTACATAATGCGAATTATCATTTATTAATTACTTACGGAGCATCGGATGCGGAATATACAGAAGAATTGTTACAGGTAATTTCTGAGAAAATGTTTGTAAAGCGGCTTCATTTTACTCAGTTGCTCGATGTAGATAATTTCAACAAATATGTAAATGTCAAATTTATCGCGAATTGCTCCTTGTCAAGAGAGCTTCTGAGACCCACCTTTTCTCTGTTTACGCCGTCATATAATTCGTTTCACAAGATTATGCGCGTCTATCAAAGTTTAAAAGAGCAAACCCTTAAGGATTGGGAATGGGTTATCGTGGACGACTCGCCTGATGATAAGCATTTCCAGTTTTTAAGAACCAAGTTTAATGACGACAATCGTATTCGCTTTTACAGACACTCCCAAAATAATGGCAGCATTGGTAATGTGAAAAACGAAGTGGTTGGTTTATGCCGGGGCAAATATGTATTGGAGATGGACCATGACGATGAGATTTTGCCCGATGTGTTGCAGGATGCCGCGAACTTATTCGACGACAAGCCAGAGGTCGGGTTCATTTATATGGATTGTGTCTGCTCTTACGAGTCGGGTGAAAATCAATGGTATGGAGACTTTATTTGTAAAGGATATGGCGGATATTATTCGATGAAATATAAGGATAAGTGGAGACTAGTCTATATTACCCCTAACATAAATAATATTACATTGAGTCATTTAGTTTGCTGCCCGAATCATCCGCGAATTTGGAGGCGCGAGTTTTTACTAGAGTTGGAAAATTATTGCGAGCATTTACATATATGTGACGACTATGAGATTTTGTTAAGGACTGCGGTATCGCCGAAATATAAAATGGCAAAAATCCATAAATTGGGTTATATTCAGTACATGAATGAAGGGGAAAACAATTTTTCACTTATTCGAAACGCGGAGATTAATCGCATTGGTCCGAATTATATCAGCCCGATTTATTATCAAGCATATGATATACATGAGAAAATGAAGGGTCAAGATGCGTATGAAGACGAATCGTATATAACCAATGCTAGTAAGATTTGGTTAAGAGATTCGGCAACTTATACTAACAAATATTGTAATTTGTTAGTTAATACAGATTATACTTGTCAGATTTGTATTATTGGTTATGATAGTTTAATTTATAATCTAGAGCGAATTAGAGAGCTATATAAGGATACAAAATACGATTTCATTTTGTTGGAAAACAAATGTACCAATGAATATCTCTGGCAGAGATTAGACTATTTAAACCTAGATAAGATAAAGTGTTATTCTTTAATAGACCATACCAATGAAGAACTAACAAATTATTTTAAATTATTGTATTTATCGACCCCCAACTATGAAATCTTGAACGAGCCGGGCATCTGTAGACCAAAATATAACGCACCCCTATTCAATAATAGACATCAAGTTATTAATAGCGTAACCGACGAATCAAATACTTATTTGGAAATTGGGGTGGAAACAGGGTATACTTATAACAATGTTCATTTTCTGAATGAACATAAGACTGGAGTAGACCCGGATCCAAAGTGTGATAATTCTACCATTGTTAAATGTTTATCAGATGATTTTTTTGAAACTAACAATGGAGACAACTGGTTTGATGTAATATTTATTGATGGAATGCACCACGCGGAAAATGTGTTGCGAGATTTTAGCAATAGTATTCGGGTATTGAATGAAAATGGGTCTATTTTTATCGATGATATTATACCATTGAATCACAATGAGCAGCTTAAAATTCCACAGAGACATTACTATGAGAATGATATTTTAAAATACAGAGAGGAGTGGACTGGGGATGTATGGAAGACTATATATTATTTGTTAGTTCATCGCCAAGACAACCTAACAATTTCTTATTATTATAATATTAATTACAGAGGCATCGCACATATTAAACTCAAGAATCTAGACCGAAATCTAGAAGTATCAGATACCGCTTTAGTAGAAATCGACAAATACGAATATTTTGCGGATTTTAATCATTATTTAGAATTATTGGTTGGCATGTCGTCGACCAAATAAATAAATACAAACAAATAAACAAATACAAACAAATACAAATATAATTAGTTAAATACAATGGTTTTAAATAATTATAATAAATAATGGAATTGATTATTACCGAAAAACCAACCAATCCAACCATTTGTTTAAATATGATTGTTAAAGACGAATCGCATATAATACGCAACACTCTAGAAAAATTATGCGACAAGATTCAATTCAGCTATTGGGTTATTTGTGATACCGGATCTAGCGATAATACAAAGGAAATTATTTATGATTTTTTCAATAGTAGGGGAATACCAGGCGAATTATTCATCGACGATTGGGTCGATTTCGCGCACAACCGAACCCTAGCGCTACAACGAGCCTTTAAAAAAACCGATTTGCTTCTAGTATTTGACGCGGACGATGAAATTGTCGGTGATATCGAGATGCCGGGAGTTAACGCGACAATATACGACCAATATTATTTAAAATTTGGTTCCCGTGCCGGAACCGCGTATGTGCGGGTTTTGCTAATAAACAATAATAAACGATTCGCATATCAATCCGTATTACATGAATATATTTGCTGTTTGGAGCCAGGTGTCACCCAGACGACGATTGAAGGCCAATATTTCGTCGTTTCCGGACGAAGCGGGCATCGCAATTTAGATCCGCAAAAGTATTTGAAAGATGCGAAAATCTTGGAATCGGCTCATGCCAAGGCGGTTTTGGCCAAAGATCCGTTATATATCAGATATGCTTTTTATTGCGCAAATAGTTATAAGGACTATGGGTCATACGAAGAAGCTATTAAATGGTATAAAATCACACTTAGCCAGGATAATTGGGCGCAAGAAAAATATATGTCGTGTTTTTATTTGTATGAATGCTACAAGGGTTTAAATAAAATGGAATCTGGCTTTTTTTATTTGGTAGAGTCGTTCAAATATGACGCGGAGAGACTGGAATGCTTGTATCCACTGTTGCTTCATTATTGCTGCGAAAATCAAAATCAAACTGCTTATAATTATTATTTACAAGTGAAGGACTTTTATGAAAATCATTATTTAAGCACCACAACCGATGCGAAGTTGTTCATTGCTATCGACAAATACAACCTATTGGTGCCTTATTACATGATATTAATCGCAAATAAACTACAAGAATTTGACTGTGCGGTTCGAATGTTTGAAATTGTGTTTATAAAGAAAATGCCAGTAGCGGATGATTCGTATGTTGGAAATATATTATACAATTTACAGTTTTTTGTGAATCATGTAAAACCTGATAAGATGCAAGCATTTATTACATTGGCGACCGATTACATTAAGTTTTTACATTTATTAGGAATACCGTTGAGAAAGCATGAATTTTTAAGAGAATACGAAATACGATTTGGAATAGATGTTAGTTGTATATTTCCTAAACCAGAAATTATAACTGTGAATATAAATGCGAAGGCGGACTGCGCATCTAGTAAGAATATATTAATTTATACTGGGTTTATGTATTTTTTATGGAACGATACTTATGTATCGAGTAAGCCTATAGGTGGAGCAGAAAAAGCGGTAGCATATTTATCGAGATATTTTTCAAAGGAATATAAAATATTTATTAGCGGTGATGTAGAAGACGAAATAATCGACAATATTACATATATTAATCGCGACAAGTTACAAAATTTGTTAGAAAAGGAAAAGTTTCACACTATTATTGTTTCTAGATATATTTCATTCTTTTTAATGTATAACCATTTTTCATGTTATCAGTTATTTTTATCCGCGCACGATAGCACAGGATTTATAAATAATTTTGACAACAATCGACTTGAACTTAATGATATAATTGTACCATTGGAGCCTATAATCGACGGATGTATTGCTCTATCAAGTTGGCATAAAAACAATATTATCGCGAATCACCCTAGCTTAAAAGACAAAATACATATCATTAATAATGGTATATTACCAGAACTATTTCCACCACCTAGTCATAAAATTAAAAACAAATTTGTATGGACTTCTTGTAGTTATAGAGGATTACATGTGATTTTGAATTTGTGGAAAGATATACTAACACATTTTCCGGATGCTACTTTGGATATTTCTTCTTATGATGTTTTTCCTAAAAATGAGAATGATCTTGTCATGCAAGAAGTGATTCTAAGATATCCAAATAGTATTACTCATCATGGTAAACTAAATACACGGCAATTAAATGACCTAATTTCGGGAGCGGAATATTGGTTGTATACAAACACATTTCCAGAAACATCCTGTATTACGGGGCTGGAAATGTTAATGTCTGAAGTTATTTGTTTATATTATCCTCTTGCTGGACTATTAGACACAGTCGGCGAATATGGAATACAAGTGAAGCCGGGTAATGAAATAGAAACCATTGTTAGCTTAACAGAAGCGCAAAAGATGGCAATGAGAACAAGAGGAAAGGAGTATGCGCTAACATGTTCGTGGGATAGTAGAGCAAAGGAGTGGGCTAAAGTATTGTCTTTAAATCAAAATACTAATTTAAACAATACTTTAAACAATACTTCAAACAATACTTCAAACAATACTTCAAACAATACTTCAAACAATACTTCAAACAATACTTTAAACAATACTTTAAACAATATTTTTAAAATAAACATAATTAATTTAAATAGAAGACCAGATAGAAGAGCAAAAATGATACATACGATGAATCAGAATGGGGTAACCAATTATGATTTTTTCGAGGCGATAGATGGGAAAAATACAGAACCAAGTATCTTCATTAAAAATTTATTTAAAAATAATGATTTCAATTATCGAAAGGGAGTCATCGGATGCGCATTAAGTCATTGTAAACTATGGCATAAATTAGCAAATGATAAAGAGCTTAATTATTATGTAGTTTTAGAAGATGATGTATCTATTGTCAACGATTTTAATACAGTTTTACAAAAAAGCATCGATTATATTAGTAAAAATAATATAGAGTATGCTTTGATTGGCGGAAATCATATACAGGATGAATATGATAATGATAACGATACTATTCAGTTTACTAAAATAACAAATATTGATTGTAACTGCACTTATGGTTATATTATAAGTAAGTCAGCTTGTTATAAATTAATAAAATATATACAAACAAATGGCATAAAAACGGCAATCGATCACACAAGTATATATATGAATTGCTTTGATATGTATCAAATAAATAAATACTTGGTTTACAGCAAAACATTCCAAGCACAGAATAATCTAGATACAGACATCCAGACCGACTATGAACAATTTAATTTTGATAAAATACCATGTTATTCCATTGCGTTTACCGATTGGTGGGTGGAAGAATATTGTGGCGGAACTTTTGACACAGAAAATAATTTTATTAAAAATATACTGTCAAATTATTACAATATTCGTGTTATAAATCCAGATGAAAATCCAGATATATTATTTTACAGCATTTTTGGTAATAACCACGCAAATTTAACTGCCGGAAAAAAAGTATTTTATTCTGGAGAATCGCAATCTCAAAGACAAGATGCTGATTTTAACATCACCTTTGATAAAAATAGCAATAAAAATTGCCGGGTGCCTTTATGGCTATGTTATTTGAATTCCGTTCTCTTTGAAGTTTACTATAAAATACCAACAAAGTCCAAATTTTGCTCTATTATTTGCCAACAAGACAGCGTAAACAAGGAAAGAAGCGAAATCGTGGATAAATTATCAAAATATAAACAAGTCGATTGCGGAGGCAGTTTTTTAAATAATATAGGTTATATAGTTCCCAGAGGAACTAATTGTTCTGGAAAAATAGAACACAATAATGCTTATAAATTTGTATTGACATTTGAAAATAAAATGTATCCGGGATATGTTACTGAAAAAATTTGCGACGCGTATAAATCAAGATGTATACCAATTTATTGGGGAGCGAATGAAGTGGTGAATGATTTTAATCCCAAGACATTTATTAACGCAAATGATTTTTCAAGTTTTGACGAATTGGTCGAATATATCAAAAAGGTAGACAACGAACAAGCGTTATACGACGGTTTTTTTAAGGAACCTGTTTTTTCAAACTATTGGTTAACTATTTTTAATGATTTTGACCAAATCTTTTTTTCAGAGCTTGCGAAAAACATTGTTAGCAATAACAATAACAAAAATGATAACAAAAATGATAACAATATCAAAATTGATAAACCTGAAGAACAATTTTATTCACAAAATGAACAAGATAAATATTTAGAAAGTCATATATTTAAAGGTTATAAAAAAGGATTTTATGTAGATGTTGGTGCTCATGATGGAATAACAATAAATAATACTTTATATTTCGAGAAAAATAATAATTGGACTGGAATAAATGTGGAGCCCATTAAAAGTGTATTTGATAAATTAGTAACCAATAGACCCAATAATGTTAATTTAAATTGTGCTGTTTGTAATAATGATGGAAAAACAGAATTTTTATGTAATAAAGGATATACAGAAATGATTTCCGGAATTAAATCTAATTTTGACCCAAGACATTTACAAAGATTACACGATGAAAATATACAAATGGGTTCAACTACAGAATTAATTAAAGTAAATACAAAAAAATTAGAGACTATTTTTGATGAAAATAATGTATCACATATAAATTATCTTTCCATTGATGTCGAAGGTGCCGAATTTGAAGTAATTAAATCTATTAATTTTGATAAAGTATTTATAGATATTATAAATTTTGAAGATAATTATAGTGATGTTAGTATACCAATTATAAAATATTTAGAGGACAAAAATTTTGTAGAATTAGATAAAAGATATGGCGATATTTTTATGATACATAAAAAATCTATTTTTATAAACTATAAATATTCACAAACTTGGTTTTTGAATTCTGAAATAAAACATAAAATGTCTGATTTTTATGATAAATCAAAAGTAAATAATATATTAGAAATTGGATGTTTTGAAGGATTGTCAAGTGTATTTTTTGCTGATAATTTTATTGATGATTTAAATTCAAGTTTAACTTGTGTAGATCCATTTTTAAGTATCAATAATAATGATCATAAACAATTTTTGGTAAATAATGAAGAGAAAAAGTTTGATTTTAATATTTCTGTTTGTAAAAATTCAGATAAAATTAACATTCATAAGAGCACATCAGACACTTTTTTTGAAAATAACAATAAAACTTATAACTTTATATATATTGATGGCTGTCACGATCCAGAATTTATAAAGAGAGATATGCAAAACTCGTTTAATATTTTAGAAATAAATGGTATTATGTGGATGGATGATTATGGTGGCGGAGATGGTATTCAAATAAAAAATGCGATGAACTCATTTTTGGAAAAATATACAGGACAATATCAAATAATTCATATTGGGTATCAATTAGCTATTAAAAAATGTTAACTGTAATTTTTCAAGCATAAATAATAATTACTAAATAACAAAATAATTTAATATATTTTGTTATTAGACCTTTGTTTTATTCTTTACATTGTATTACCGTTCCGTAGAAAAGAAGAAGACCTGAAATAGTCTGCCATTTTCCTTACTGTCGCCGAAATAGTCTAACGACATGTGATAATTATGCGCATCAAATAATATTAAGCGGTTAAATACATTGCCCACTCGGTCTACCATTTCCCATTTTGTTAGGTCTTGGGTGAATCTGTCGATGGTTTTTTGATTTTGTAAAGCATCTGTATCCGCTTGACTCACAGTTCCATCGTAAAACCGATAGAAGCCGGTTCCCGCTGTCAAGGGTGCGTCCGGTGTTAAAAACAAAACGCCGGCCCAGTTATTCCACTTATCTGTGTGGACCCACGAACGATCTCTTGAAGTCGTATATTGAAACGCTCCATTATATATAGTCGCAGCATCAGACATGTCGGCTTTAGGAATAGGAAACATGGTTATTTTGCCGGCAAATGGTTCGACATATTTTTGTATTATGTTTTTCAAATCTTCAGTAGCATGAGAGATTGTGCGTTGTCCTGGATAGTTGCCCTTTACAGAAAAATCTTGTGTCAAAATATATTTTCTTACATCGGGCGCGTTGTTATAAAAATTGTCGACGATAATTAGGCTGCCTTTTACATTTCTTTGTCTAAGCTTTGGATTCGGCTTTGGCTTTGGCTTTGGTGTATCAACTGATTCTTCACCTAAGGCTTCTTCAACTAATAATTCTGAGTCCTTATCGACTAAATCTTCACCTAAATCAACAATTACATTGGACTTGCTAAACATTATTTGATTATATTTATTTATTTGAATTGTTTTTAATATATTTTACAATTAAAGTATATTAAATTATATTAAAGTATATTTGTATTTGTTTTTGTTTTGTTTTGTTTTTGTTTTGTTTTGTTTTGTACGGTAAAGTGTCTACGGTAAAGGAAAGGGTCTCTGCCCCTTAGGAACAACTAAAGGAACCGGCATAATAACACCGGGCATTTTAAATACATTAACGGATTTTAAGCATTTCAATTCCGGTGTTAGATTTGGTGCCGGATTAACTAAATTGGTAGAGTTAATTCCAAATAAAAAAGATTCTATATCAGCCGGGTTATGAGACATTGTAGTCCAGGGCAATTGACCGGGATTTAGACCATTGCCCGCCAATCTAGTATCGCATGCTTGCCCGTGCGCGCTATTTGCGTATAAAGCCCAAGCAGAAGAGTCTGTATATTGTTTTTGATCTAAACAATAATTTCCTGGTGTATTTTTATTGCGTGTAGAAGCCATTTATATATATATTTACTTTTTAATTTCCCTTTAAATCCCTTTTAATCCTTTTTAAATCCCTTTTAATTCTTTTTAAATAACCCAATTGTCTTTTCTTTTAATCTATCGAGTAGGTCCGGGTGAACATCATCTACCGTAAATAATTGACAAATACATTTATGCGTTATATAGAAGACTTGTTGGCTAAATAATGTAATGAAAATTAAATATTCCAAATTGCGTCGAATATTTTCTATTTCTTCAGGAGTTCCGGTTGGATTGCTTAAATCCATGAGTTCCTGTTTTATTTCTTCTAGGATTTGTTTGAATTTAGCATTATCAATCATTTTTTCAATTGCTTTTTTAATTCCTGCGTCCATATTCTCATCATTTATCGTTTCCACATTAAAAACAGATAAGAGTTCATCTCGATATAATTTTTCACAAATAAGATGGACATCGTCCATCGAGTATTCCAGGTCTTCGCCATCATCATCGTCGTCGCCATCAACGTCTTCGTTATTTGTATCAACCTTTTCCTTATGCTCTAGCTTTACTGGTTCTATAGTTATAGATATTTTTATTGGTTCATTAACGATGGGTTCATTAACGACTTCCTGACTAGCAACCGCTTTCTTTCTACCTCTCTTTTTTGGCTCTTCGATTACACTTGTTGCTGTTGTTGTTGTTGTTGTTGCTGCTGCTTTCTTTCTACCACCCTTATTTTTAACTGGGATAATTTGTTCTTTTTCCAGTTCTTTTTCCTTTTCTTTTTCCTTTTCTTTTTCAAAATTTAATATAGCCACTACCGCGGCCACTACTTTTGCGGCCGCAGCCTTGGACGCGGCTGATTTTTCTTCCCTTTCTATTCGTTCTTCCTCTTCCTGTTTCTTCATGAATTTTCGATGTAAATTCATAATTAATTCATTTTCAATCTCATCTCGTGATATCTAACAACAAAATCGGTGTTATACATTTATATTAATTAATAAAATAGTCTTTAAATTAATATAATAATTATTCTTAGTTTTTTATTTTTTATTTTTTATTTTTTATTTTTTATTGTTTCTAATTTCGCCTAAGCATATTGTCCCGCCGTATGCGCATGATAAAAATCGCGATCTCTTGTTAGCTCCCGCGACGGCACACCGCCTCTTATCCACCCCTCAGACGCCATGCCTTCAATCAAATTACTCGGATTTTGAATCGTTTGCTTAACCTCTGGAATCAATGGCGTCGTATGGAATTTCAAATAGCTCTTCTCGGTTAAACCGGTTACGGTGCGCTTGTTAGTAATCGTCTCTCCTTGTTGGATTTGTGATTCCAAAATAGGATCCACAGAGCCTCTTCCTAAAAAGGGCACGGTAGCAAAGGGGCGCTGAAACAAGTCAATTCGGCAGCGAGGATTTGTTTGAATAGCGCCGATTAAAAGGCGTGAACTGTCGTCGATATTGGAACCGCAAATATCGGAACCCATTGTGCCTGAATAGTTAATGCCCGGTTGCGCAACCGCTAGCATTCTGGCCTTCGACATGGTACAGTCTTGTCTGAAATAGTTCTGTAACAAGTAGCTACATGCCTGGGAATTCTCGATAGAATTGATATCCTGGCTACAACTGTCATCGCCTAGTCTTGAAATATTATTAAAAGCAAAGTCTGAAACGAAAGCCATTTATATATTATTAGAATATATTAATAGAAAGAATATAAAATTATCTCTAAATATCATTATATGGATGATCAATTAGTTCAGACCTTTAACTCTCAAAAACGATTACCAATGGAACTGATTTATATTATTTTGAGATATTTGCGCTTTGTACAAGATCCAATCTTGTTAAAAGATATTGCCAGTTTCTCTAAAACTAGGATTAATATAACTAACATATATTATAAAAAATGGATTGTCGAACGAAAATTTATAAAAGGGGAAGATACTAATTGGCTTGAAAACGACCTGATATTATATGCTAATGAAAATGCTCCTATCGGTGAAGGGTTGCAGCCGAAATTTAAAGAAATTCTTGGTCGCTTTTGTAATGTTAAAAAGATAAAGAGTATTAATTTTCATCAATATGCTTGTTCAAATAAACTTTCCGCGAAAACAAGAGCCAATATGCTTTGGGGTCTGTTAACGCCTTTAGAACGCGATGAAGTTGTTGAATTGAAATACGTTTTGAAAACAAATTGTTACCATTCATGGTCTTAAATGTTTCTTCGTTTCTAAATGTCTGGAAAATAGGATTTCGGCAAAGGTTCCAAAATCACATTTGGCGCAGTAAAGTGTAAAACATTTCTGTCTTTCTTCTGAGCATGAATGTTTTGTTAGTTTATGTGCTTTCATATTAGTCAAATTAGTTGTCTTGAATGCACACAGCTCACATTGTGGATCTAATATTTTGTCACATCTTGTCTTCCGTTTGCCTTCATTTAAATGCTTTGTACCTGAGATATGTTGCTTCCAATGTGCTGGATAGGCGCATTTATAGTCGCATTTTTCGCAGTAAAATTTTGGGGCTGAAGTTGGTTTTGCTTCCATGTTTTAATTAGTATATTATATGTCGCGTTGTCTTTAAATGGCTTCATTTAAAGTATATTATAATACACATTAAATGAAGTCCTGATAAAAAAATGTAAATTTATATTGTTACTAAATAATACATTTAAGCGCTTGTTTTGAAAGGATTTGCTCTACATAAAGGACATATACCATTTCCTCTTGTTTTACCTTCATTGTAAATTTCCCAATCTCTTTCAGACCTTAATACATTTACATGATATCTAATAGACTCATTTTCATATTGTATAAATTCGTCAGTATTCATCCATGTTGGTCTTTTTAAAAACTGCTTATTTCTAATTTTTATTAGTTCATCGTAGCTATTTTCATCATAAGTTTTTTCTTCGAAAGTAAAATGCAAATATTCAAATTTCCAATATTCATCTCGCTTTACACTTTCTGGATCATTATCATCTTCACCATTATATTCAAATGGCCATTCGGGTTCATCATTAACTAATTTAGGATGCTGTGGTGGTATATTTTCTGTAGATCCCCAATAAATAGTTTTACAACATCCAAAACATACTCGATGAGAACAAGTAGGTAATTTTATTAAATTTTTATCTTCTAAACAAACACAACATTCGCCATTTTCTTGATTCGCAAAATTTATATCTAAGCTAAACTCTTCGCAATTAAAACATACATTTACTCCCTGATAGTTTGATATAAAACAACTAGGACAAGGATAAGGCTCGTCGCAAAAATAACACGGTTGATTTTCAGAAATAAGAGACATTATGATAATATAATTAAATAAATATGATACAATTTAATTCAATTTTATAATAAAACAACTTAAAAATAACGGTATTATAATATATATAAAATGAAGCCGCTTAAATATTGTAATGAAAGTTTGAAACAATTTTGCTTGGAAAATGGCGTTGAACTGTGTAGAGATTATTCGGGTGATATTGTCAGAAGAGAAACCGTTATTGAAGGTAAATGCACGATTGAAAAATGTAATAATATGTTTAATAAAAGGTTTGTTGAACTTTATTTAAAAAAAAGTGTTTATTGTAAAACATGCGTGTATAAAATAAAACCGCATAGATATTCTTATGTCTGTCTGCAACAATTTTGTTTAGAAAATAAAGTTGAACTTTGTAAAGATTATTCAAATGAAAATATAAACCAAAAAACAAAAATTGAAAGCAAATGCACTACAGAAAATTGTGACGAAACTGTAAAAAAAGGATTTGAGGCATTTTTAGATAATACAAAATGTAATATTTGTGTTAAGATTGAAAAATACAAAAATGTAAAACAAACATTTATGGAAAAATATTCAGGTTATCCTAGTCAAAATAAATTAGTCCAAGAAAAAACTAAACAAACTTGTTTAAAAAAATATGGAGCTGAATATAGTTGGCAAAATGAAACAGTTAAAAATAAAGTGAAAAATACAATGATTGAACGATATGGTGTAGAAAATCCTAATCAAAGTAATACAATTCGCAATAAAACCAAACTAACTAATTTAAAAAAATATGGTGTAGAATATCCTAGTCAAAATCAAACATTTAAAGATAAATTTAAAGAAACTTGTTTAGAAAAATATGGAGTTGAACATCATAGTCAAAATAATGAAATTAAATTGAAAAAGGAAAATACACTATTGGAACGATATGGTGTAACAAATCCAACACTAAATCCTGAAATAGCTCAGAAAGCTTCAAATAATTCATATCAAACTAAATTGTATACTTTACCTTCTGAAAATATAATTAAATGCCAAGGATATGAACATTTTGCATTAGATGAATTATTGAAAACAGTCAATGAAGAACATATATTAAACAGTAAAATAGATGTTCCAAATATTTGGTATAATGATCTAAATGGTAAAAAACGAAAACATTATGTTGATATATTTATACCTTCTCAAAATTTATGTATTGAAGTGAAATCTGAATGGACTTTAAAAATATCAAATTCAAATGTATTTTTAAAACAACAAGCTGCTAAAGAATTAGGATATAAATATGAAATATGGGTTTATAATAAAAAAGGAATAAAAATAAATTGTTACCAATAATG
>Ga0209086_10000289_pt1 | contig 43337 bp, 44 predicted proteins | sample M_130207_XF_Meta_FD_187312 | JGI IMG/M metagenome (GOLD analysis project Ga0209086, IMG submission 187312) | Freshwater microbial communities from Lake Montjoie, Canada to study carbon cycling - M_130207_XF_MetaG (SPAdes) (version 2) | ecosystem: Environmental > Aquatic > Freshwater > Lake... | reverse complement strand
AGCCAAGTGCACCAATTCCAACTACTGCTTTCGCTGGCAACATGCGACCCCACAGCGCCGGACCCCAAAACGCAATTGCTGCCCATGCAACAAGCACGGTTCCATAACTGATGTACACGAGCACAGCTTCTTCAAACACTGTCCCTGAAAGATTGGCACTTGATACCAACTGCACTGCATTGCCAAGCATTGCAGTGAGGATCATTCCGCCACCAAGAAACGCAGGAACAAATGGTGCAATCATTTTGATCGAATCAGATTTCAATGCGAGTAGTGCAAGTCCAAGAACAACAACAACGCCAAGAATTGGCAGCAAGTTGAACAATGCGTATGGCACGAAGCTCTTTGCTTTGTCTGTCAACGTTCCTGTCCAAGCAAGTCCATGAACATTTTGCGTAACAGAACCAAGAAGCGCAACAGAAATAAGCCCAACACCAACAAACACCCCACCGCGTAGCGGCTGTGTTCGGCGTGCAACCGCAGGCGCGAGTTCGGCAAGTATTCCAACTGCAGGAATGACGTACAAGAACGTTTGTGGTTGTGACATTGACCAACCAAGCCACTTAACAATGCCCATGTTTCCATCAAAAGCAATGCGTGTGTAGTGGTGATCAACCGCTATAAAAATCAATGTTCCCAAAGTCACGGGAAGTGTGAGCACCAAACTTGAAGACCCAATCAATGCCGCCCACGAAAAGGAAGGAACGTCTGCCAAATCTGTTCCTGCTGTTCGTGCACTCAACACAGTTGCAACAACGCTGACTGCAGATGCAAGCAAACCCATAATGGCGAGTGCAAGACCCAAGAGATACAAGTCGACCATCTGCGCGTTACCGCCACCAGGTCCGCCGTTAGCAATAAGCGAACTCAGTACTAATGCGCTGCCAATCGCCCAGAGAAAGAAGCCCAACATGGCATTACGAGCAAACATGACTGACCGCGATCCAATTTGCGTTGGTGCAATAGCAAGTGAGAGGCCGAGCATCAACGGAATCATCACGCCAAATGAAGCGAGCGTCTTTGTCGCAGCAAACAACTGCGTCATCATGCCCTCATTGAATGTCAGCGTCTTGCTGTCGATTCTCTCGAATCCCAGTAGTGATCCAACTCCAACGAATGCGAGAAGCCAGAGTGTGGCAGTACCAATGAAGAGTCGACCGATTCGCTTGTGATCGGTGGTGGTGAGCCAAGCACCCACCGAACCCAGAAAACCTGAGTCGGCAGTGGCCTCGGCACCCAGCGTGGAAGGCAGATTGACCGTGGTCATAACGAACTAGACACTAACAATGGCAGGGGCATGAGCCCGACTTCCCTGCTTTGTGCAATTGTTCCTATCGCAGCAGAACGTCTACGGTCAGCGCAACAAAAATTGCGGTGACGTAAGTAATGGAGAAGGTAAATAGTCGCATCGAACGCTTGGGTGAAGGGTCGCTCCCCAGTTGAATGGCCCCGATGACAAAAGCCACCCCAAATACCAAGGCTGTAACTCCATAAATCCAGCCAAGATCGGCAACAGGGATGAGGACAAGAGTGGAGATCGTGAGTAGCACGGCGTAGACCGTCATCGACCGAACCGTTCGCTCTAATGAGACCACCACCGGCATCATTGGCACACCTGCAGCTTTGTAATCGTCTGCATGTCGAATTGCGAGCGCCCAAAAATGTGGTGGCGTCCAGAGGAAAATGACGACAAACAGTACGACTGGTGCCCATCCGAGTGAGTTCGTTACTGCGGCCCAACCAACTAGAACGGGCATTGCGCCGGCAGCGCCACCAATCACAATGTTTTGTTTACTGGTGCGCTTTAACCACAACGAATAAACGAACACGTAAAACAACGTTGCGGTGACTGCCAAAATTGCTGCAAGCACATTGGCTCCAGCCCACAACACACCAAATGCCACGATTTCTAGGGCAACTGCGAAAATCATTGCTGCTCGCGGAGTCAATGCACCCGTTACAAGTGGACGATTCTGCGTGCGCACCATGAGCTTGTCGATATCGCGATCGATATACATATTGATCGCATTGGCTCCACCCGCGGCGAGCGTTCCACCAAAGAGCGTGACCGCCATTAATTGAATCGATGGCCAACCCTGCTTGGCAAGCACCATCGTCGGCACCGTTGTCACGAGTAACAGCTCAACGACCCGCAGTTTCATTAAGGCGATGTAGGAACCGATTCGCGATGATGGTGCTGCGCCTCGAGACTTATGACCAAAAAACCGTGATGGAATTACTGGTCGAACGTCGAGAGCCACAGGCTTAGGCTACGGCGCTCAATGTGTGGCTACCAATCGGAGCATTGCCGTGTGCAAGCAGAACACACCGTGATTCACGGCAGAATGTCCATGTGCCAATACACCCTGCAGCGAATACTGACGTGCGACCAACTGAGGTTGTTGACCCCGGCACAGATATTGCACCCGATACCGACCGCCCATGGATTGTGCTTGTGTGGAACGACCCAATCAATTTGATGTCGTATGTGACTTTGGTCTTACAGAAGCTGTTTGGGTACAGCCTTGAAAAGGCAACGGAATTAATGCTCGATGTTCACAATAAAGGGCGAGCAGTAGTTTCGTCCGGCACGCGGGAACATACCGAGTTCGATGTGTACCGACTTCACGAACATGGACTATGGGCAACAATGCAACGAGAAGACGCTTAGTCGTGGCGCGCAAAAGCAAAGGTCCTGTGACACGGATCGATGCATTGTCATATTCACTCAACATTGACGCACAAGACCGAACGACGCTAAATGCTCTTCTTGATCAATTGCGTGACGTATTAATGAATGACTCATCAAGCGACATTGCTCGTCGACTCTTCCCTGCCGCATATCACCAAGACGAGCAGCATGAACAGGAATACCAGCGACTCATGCGCGATGAATTGTTGTCCTCACGGCTTGCATCGCTCTCGCTCACTTCATCAATACTTGAGCGCGAAACGACTACCAACAACATTGTGCTTACGGCCGATGAGCTCGATGCACTGATGCGCTCCATTAATAGTCTGCGGCTTGTCCTTGGCACCTTGCTCGATGTTGATGAAGATGAGTTCGAAGCACACCTGGTCGAAGATGACCCTGGGTATGGCCAATATCAGCTGTATTCATATCTGGGTTGGCTTTTGGACTGGATCGTGACCGCCCAGACCGAATTCAATTAGCGGGGGGAATTCACGCAGTCACTGGTAGATTTCTAGGGCTCTTCCAACTAAATATTCGTCCATGCCCCCATCGTCTAGTGGCCTAGGACACCACCCTTTCAAGGTGGCGGCACGGGTTCGAATCCCGTTGGGGGTGCAAAAGTAATACGTACATAAACACGATCAATCGTGAAGCGTTCATAACGAACACTTCACACCATTGGTCCCGTGGTGAAGTTGGAGTTCACGCCGCCCTGTCAAGGCGGAGGTCGCGGGTTCGAGTCCCGTCGGGACCGCTGAGTAGTGCTTGCACTTCTCAAGGTCGGGTAGCTCAGTAGGCAGAGCATGCGCCTGAAAAGCGCAGGGTCACCGGATCGACGCCGGTCCCGACCACAAGAGTTTGTTTAGTTGGAAGAGCAGTTATTCAGGGCGTATGCGCACGAGTGTCTCTTGCGCAATGGTTGCAATATGTGTGCCGTCTTGAGCAAACACATAACCAGACGTAAGTCCTCGCGCGCCATTGAAGTTCACGCAGCTCATTTCATAGAGATGCCACTGTGACGCAATCGATGGTCGATGAAACCACACGGTGTGATCCAGGCTTGCGCTAAACCTTCGGCCATCATTGCTTGCACGCGTAATTTCAGGAATGCCTTCAATCACGCTTTCGTTTGGTAAGTCGTCAGATAAGTATGCAATCGCGCAACGATTCAATAACTCGTTACCAAGCGGCAAGTCTTTCGCGCGTAACCACGCGGCAACATGTCCGGTGCCCTGCCTATTCACACCACGCAGTTCAGTTGCTGGAATGGTTCGCCGTTCTAAAAATGTGCTCCACGATGATTCTTCAATGAGGTCTGGAAGTGGAAGGTCGGGTTGTGGATGAACCAACTGTTCATTGAGTGAATCTTCTTGTACTTGAAACGACGCTTCAAGATTCAAGATCGCGCCGTCTTGTTGCCGGGCTACAACACGACGCGTTGTAAAACTCTTGCCGTCGCGAATTCGGTCCACCTCGTATCGAACGGGTTGAGTGTTGTCGCCTCGGCGAATGAAATATGCGCGAAGAGAATGCGGCAATAAATCAGGACTTACGGTGTATGCAGCTGCACGCAGCGCTTGCGCCACGATGTGTCCTCCGAACAGACCGCCCCACGGGTATTCGTGGCCTTCACCAACGAATACATCTGGCCCATGCGGGGCTAGATCAAATAACTGTTCAAGGTTCACTGCGAATAGTTGTTGGAATTATTCGACAGTGAGAACAAACACGACCTCTTCCGAGATGTGGCTTTCAATATCGAACGTTCCAGCATTAGATGCGACAAATTCGATTACTGATTCTTGACCCATAGCCATTTCGCCAGTAGTGAGGTCGTACCCGTGGACATGAATTTCATCAGGTCCATTTGGGTTAATAAAAGTAATCCGCACAGATGAACCGAGGGGCACGGTTTGCATCATGTCTGGTCCCGTGTTTTCGCCAACAATCAAGCTGATTTCGACAACGTTTCCTGCGGCCACTGCAGTATCTGATGTTTCATTTGCAACGGTGGTGTCCGATGACGATGAGGACGAACATCCGGCAAGAAGCGCAACGGTTACTGACATACCAATAAGTATTTTTTTCATGATCCAAACTCAAATCCAAGGTCGGGGGCGGTAAGCATTGGAACATACGGTACACCCGCACTCCGTGCCATCTCGGCACATGTTCCACCACGATCAACGATCACAGAAATAAATGCGGGGATTGCGCCAAACTCGCGCACTGCATCTACTGCTTCAAAAATGGATAGCCCTCGTGTCACGGTGTCTTCCACAATTGCCACACGATCACCAGGTTGTAACGCACCAGCAATACGTCCGGTTACACCATGATCTTTTGATTCTTTGCGCACACTAAAACTGCGCAAGTTTCTTCCTTGTGTTGCAACAACAGCAGCAATGCCATAAGCAACTGGGTCTGCACCCATGGTGAGTCCACCTATCGCATCAATGTCTGCTGGAAGAATTTCCATCGCAACAGCAGCAACCAGCAAAATTCCCTCTGGTCTACATGCGGTTTGTTTGGTGTCAAGAAACCATGAACTTGCGCGACCTGACTTCAACGTGAAGTTTCCTGTTTTCAGCGAATGAGTTAGCACGTGCTGACGCAGTGCTTCGCGCTGTGGGTCTAAGCGTGGAAGATCGCTCACTACGAATGTGCAATTCGTGCAGCGGCATCAAGCGTCTTGCTGGTGTGCACAAGCGAACGACGCAAGTCGAACGCATCATCGAGCTGTTTGCTCGACAGCGTTACGCGTGTGTCGTTTTCTAACACCGTACGCAACTGCTGACGCTGGCTCCATGCCGATGCAGCATCTTCTTGCACGATGCGGTATGCGTCGTCGCGTGACAGACCAGAATCTACGAGTGCAAGCAACACGGGTTGAGAAAACACCACGCCAAAACTGCTTGACAGATTGTCCAACATACGTTGAGTATCTACTTCGAGGTTTTCAAGCACTCGGGTCAGTCGCTTGGTTACGTAATACGCAAGCATTGCTGAATCGGGCAACACAATGCGCTCTGCAGAAGAATGTGAAATGTCGCGCTCATGCCACAACGCAACATTTTGCAGACCTGTTTGCAAGTTTGAACGCAGCACACGCGATAATCCCGTAAGAGTTTCTGCAGAAATCGGATTTCTCTTGTGCGGCATTGCCGAACTGCCTTTTTGTCCGGCTTTAAAACCTTCACGAACTTCACTGACTTCTGTTCGTTGCAAATGCCGCAATTCAACGGCGATTGCTTCGATAGTTGAACCAAGTGATGCGCATGCCCACAAAAACTCTGCGTGACGATCGCGCGCAACCACCTGCGTTGCCGGAACGGCAACCAGTCCGAGCGATTTAGCTACATGTGCTTCTACATCGGGGCTGATATTTGAATATGTTCCAACCGCACCAGACAACTTGCATACGGCAATTGCTTCGCGCGCTGCGCGCATGCGCGACCGATCACGATCGACCTGCAATGCCCAGAGCGCAACCTTTGCACCAAAAGTTGTTGGCTCGGCATGGATGCCATGCGTTCGACCAATCATCACGGTGTCCCGATGTAGTTGTGCCAACTCCTGCAGTTTTGCGATGAGTTCATTCATTGCGCCAAGGATGAGTTCTGCGCCGTCTTTCAACATCCAACACCATGCGGTGTCGACAACGTCGGTGCTTGTTAGTCCGTGGTGAATCCACGCACCAGCTGGCATGCCAATGGCTGCTTGCACCACATCAACAAAAGCAGCAACGTCGTGGTCAGTTACCAGTTCGCGTTCGGCAACATTTCGAACAAATGTGTCATCAACAAGCGGAGCCTTTGCCCGGCATGTCTGTGCATCGGGTTGTGGGACTACGCCAAGTTTTGCTTGTGCTTCAGTTGCAAGAAGTTCAATTTCCAAATAGCGCGCGAACTTCGACCGATCGGAAAATATCTCGGCTATTTCAGGAAGTGAATACCGCTCGATCATGCACGCACCACACAAGAATCGCGTTCTGGACCAACACCAATAATGCTCACTGGTACCCCCACGTATTTCTCAACAAGTTCAACAACGGCTTGCGCGCGAACAGGTAACTGATCGTATGTGCGACATGCACGAATTTCTTGTTTCCAACCTGGCAAGTCCACATATGTTGGTGTTATCTCGCCTAACAATTCGCTGTCATCGGGATAACCATCAAGCGGTGCACCATTGAGCGAATAGCCCACGCACACTCGTACTTCATCAAACGTGTCCAAAACATCAAGTTTGGTGAGTGCAATTTCGGTGAGCGAATTAATTCGCACTGCATGCCGAAGCATCACCAAATCGAGCCAACCAGGACGTCGACGTCGCCCCGTCACCGTTCCAAATTCATGTCCAATGTCAACAATTTTGTCCCCAAGTTCGCCGATCAGTTCGGTAGGAAAAGGTCCAGAGCCAACACGAGTGGTGTATGCCTTTGCAATGCCAACCACTCGCGAAATCTGTCGCGGCCCAATTCCTGTTCCTGCACACGCACCGCCAGCAGTTGGGTTAGACGAAGTAACAAACGGATACGTTCCATGATCGAGATCGAGGAATGTCGCTTGCGCTCCCTCTAACAACACGTTGTTGCCCGCTTCAATCGCTTTATGCAGGGCGTTCACGGTGTCTGCTACGTATGGCTGCAACCGTGTTCCAAGTTCGGTGAACTGAATAACCATTGCTTCAACATCAAACGTTTCTCCACCGAGTGCAACAAGCATCTCTCGCGCCGCAGTTGCACGCTCGCGAACAAGTTGCGCAAATGCTGGAATGTCACGCACCATGCCAACTCGTAATCCAACGCGAAGAGCTTTGTCGGCATACGCAGGTCCGATTCCCTTGAGCGTTGTGCCGATCTTTGCATCGCCCAATCTGGACTCATGCAACGCATCAAGCAGTTGGTGCCACGGAAAGATGAGTTGAGCCAAACTCGACACCATTAACTTGCTGCACGAAATTCCGCGACTCTCGAGTGAATCGATTTCCTTAAACAGCGTTGGCAAATCCACAACAACGCCGTTGCCAATTACGGGAGTGACATGTGGATACAACACACCACTTGGAATAAGTTGCAGCGCATATCTCTGATCACCGACGACAACCGTGTGTCCCGCATTGTGACCACCTTGATAGCGAACAACATGTGAATGTGTTTCCGCTAGGAGGTCAATGACTTTGGCCTTGCCCTCATCACCCCATTGGGTACCGACGACTACTGCTACGGGCATGCAACGCTCCTGAAGTTGTGGGGAACGTAATCAGATCATACTGTGCCCAGCGCAAAGCGCCTCTGCCGACTGGCGGTTATGCCAGTTCGAGGCGTTGTGCCGAAATATTCAATGCGTCGTTCACCACATCGACCACGATGGAGTCGCCTTCGCTGGCTTTGCCCTCGAGAATGAGCAATGCAGCCGAGTCACCAATGGTCTTTTGGATCAACCGCTTCAAGGGGCGTGCGCCATATTCGGCATCAAAACCCTGTACCGCGAGCATGACTCGAGCTGTTGGTGTAACTGCAAGCACAATCCGACGTTTTGCCAGCCTCTCAATGAGATGCTCCAGTTGAATGTCAACAATTGCTCCCATGTCGTCTTGAGTGAGCGACCGAAAGCGCACGATTTCGTCGATGCGATTCACGAATTCCGGCTTGAAATACTCAATCGGTTCGCCTTTTAAGTTACTCGTCATGATCAACACGGTGTTCGTGAAGTCAACTGTTCGGCCTTGACCATCAGTGAGACGCCCATCGTCCAATAGTTGCAGCAGCACATTGAAAACTTCGGGGTGTGCTTTCTCAATTTCATCGAGCAGCACCACGCTGTATGGGCGACGGCGAACGGACTCGGTGAGTTGCCCGCCTTCTTCGTAGCCGATGTATCCAGGAGGTGCTCCAATGAGTCGGCTCACAGAATGCTTTTCCATGTACTCCGACATATCAATTCGCACTAACGACTTTTCATCGTCAAAGAGAAATTCGGCAAGTGCTCGCGCCAGCTCGGTTTTTCCAACGCCAGTTGGTCCAAGAAACATAAACGAACCAATTGGTCGATTCTCATCCGACAATCCTGCACGACTGCGCCGGATGGCATTCGCTGTTGCCGTCACCGCAGCATCTTGACCAATCACTCGGCGATGCAGCAAGTCTTCAAGGTGCACAAGTTTTTGCATCTCGCCTTCCATGAGTTTGGTTACGGGAACACCTGTCCACTTCGCAACGACTTCAGCAATGTCTTCTGCGTCTACTTCTTCTTTCAGCATTCGAGTTGATGACTGCAGCACGTCGAGTTCATGAGTTGCCTCTGTAATGCGTCGTTCAATTTCGGGAATGCGTCCATAACGAATTTCAGCGGCCTTCTCGAGATCGGTCTCGCGTTCCACTTGACCGCGCAATGTTTCAAGTTCTTCTTTAAGCGAACGAATTGCACTGATCGCTTGTTTCTCGGCGTCCCAGTGCACTTTCATTTCATTCGTCTGCTGTTGCAATTCAATCAATTCGTCATTCAAGATGCGCAGACGTTCTGTAGATGCCGAGTCCGATTCTTTTTCTAACGCAACGCGTTCAATTTCCAGTTGCAGAATTCGGCGATCAATGACGTCGATCTCAGTAGGCAACGAATCAATTTCAATTCGTAACTTGCTTGCAGCCTCGTCCATGAGGTCAATTGCTTTGTCGGGAAGAAATCGATTGGTGAGATACCTGTTTGACAACACTGCAGCACTCACGATGGCGTTGTCTTGAATGCGAACGCCATGATGCACTTCGTAGCGTTCTTTCAAACCGCGCAAAATGGCAATGGTGTCTTCGACCGTTGGTTCACCAACAAATACCTGTTGAAAGCGACGCTCAAGCGCAGCATCTTTTTCCACGTACTTGCGATATTCATCAAGAGTTGTGGCTCCAATCATGCGTAGCTCACCTCGGGCGAGCATTGGCTTAATCATGTTGCCGGCATCAATTGCACCCTCTGCGCCACCAGCGCCAACAAGTGTGTGAATTTCATCAACGAAGGAAATGATTTCGCCATTGGCATCGGTGATTTCTTTGAGCACTGCTTTCAACCGCTCTTCAAACTCTCCGCGATATTTTGCTCCTGCCAACATGGCGCCAATGTCAAGTGAAACAAGACGCTTGTTCTTTAAACCTTCCGGTACGTCACCGCTTGCAATGCGTCGTGCAAGTCCCTCAACGATTGCTGTCTTACCAACGCCTGGTTCTCCAATGAGAACGGGGTTGTTCTTCGTGCGACGTGACAGCACTTGAATCACACGGCGAATTTCTTCGTCGCGTCCAATGACCGGATCGATTTTCCCATCGCGTGCGCGTTGTGTGAGATCAACTCCATATTTTTCTAGCGACTGAAACTGCTCTTCAGGGTTTTGTGATGTAACCCGATGCGAGCCACGCACATCGCGTAACGCTTGAAGCATTTCTTCACCACTCACTCCTACTCGCGTGTGCAATGCCAGAATTAGGTGCTCGACAGAGAGATAATCGTCGTGTAAGTCTTTTTGACTTTGTTCTGCCGCGGCAAAGACTTGTGATAATTCGCGACTCATTCGCGGCTCGCTACCACCATGCGCACGTGGCATTCCATTAACTGCAACCTCGGCACGGTCATGGAGCATCGAAGCAGCAATACCAAGTTTGGCCAACAGCGCTGGAACAACGGTGTCAGTTTGACTCGTGAGCGCAATCAGAACGTGATCGGGGGTCAGTTCTGGGTTTGAGTTTGTTGTTGCCAACTGCATTGCTGCAGCAATGGCCTCATTGGTTTTTGTTGTCCATTTCTTTGGATCAACCATGATTACTTACCTCTTGTCTTTAAAGATTGAGGGCGTACGACCAAACAAAGTGATTGCTTGGTGCAGAGGAACGAGTTCATTGCTTTCGCGCTGGTGACGAGCAAGAGACGTCACTTCAGTTCGCAATTGTTCAACTTCATGTCGCAAACGAATGACTTCAGATTCAAGTTCAAAAACCTGGCGAATGCCTTCAAGATTCATTCCTGTATTTGCAAGTTCGGCAATACGTTGCAGTCTGCGAATATCTGCATTGCTGTAGCGACGATTTCCACCACTGGTGCGCGCAGGTTGTAGAAGGCCACGGCGCTCATAGATACGCAATGTTTGGGGGTGAACTCCTGCAATTTCTGCTGCTACTGAGATGACGTAGACGGCGTGTGTTTCACGTTCCATTACGAACTCCGTTTCACTGAAGTGGCAAGTTGGATGATTCGATCACGTGGTGAATCTGTAGAGGCGCTCTGTAGCGATTCGACCGCTTGTCGCTCGTCATCGTTCAGCTCTGTCGGTACAGCCACATCGACGGTGACAATGAGATCACCATGAGTTTTTGCGGATTCAATCCCTTTGTTTTTCACACGATGCCGAGAGCCGCTTTGAGTTCCAGCCTTGAGACGCAGTTTCACCGTTGACCCATCAAGAGTGGGAACGTCAATGTCTGCTCCAAGCACTGCTTCGCTGAAAGAAATGGGAAGCCGAATCGTGAGGTTATTTCCGTCGCGAGCAAATACGGGGTGAGTTGCAACATGGCACACCACAAATAGATCGCCTGCTGGCCCACCATTTTTTCCTGGTGCGCCACGACCCTTCAGTCGAATTTTTTGACCATCGTCTACTCCGGCGGGAATACGCACGTTTACTTCGCGCGGACGCATTTCCACACCCGAGCCGCGACACCCAACACATGGTGCTTCGATGATGTTGCCACGACCATTGCACCGTTGGCATGGACTTGAAAATGCAAACACACCTTGGTTGTCATCCACCACTCCGCGACCGCGACATTGGCCGCATGGTTTAGGAGTAGTTCCTGGACGGGCGCCCGAACCATGACAACTAGAACATGGTGATTCCGCTGTGAGATGAAGCGATGTGGTGATGCCCTCTACGGCTTCAGCGAAACCAAGCGAAAGCGTGGCTTCAATATCGCCACCTCGTTGTGGACCTGCTGGATTACGTCGGCGACCGCCGCCAAACATTTGGCCGAACAAGTCGCCAAGGCCTTCGCCACCAAAATCGTTTTGGTCGAATCGAAAGCCACCTGCGCCGCCGCCAAACGAAGATGGACCTTGTCGTCGCACATCGTCGTATTCCTTGCGCTTTGTTTCATCGCCGAGCACGTCATAGGCGGCTGATACTTCTTTGAACTTTTCTTCTGCAGCCGCATTGTTTGGATTGGCGTCAGGGTGAAACTGGCGAGCGAGTTTGCGATACGCCTTGGTGATGTCTTTTGCAACTGCAGTTTGAGTAACGCCGAGCACCGCGTAGTAGTCCTTTTCAAACCACTCGCGTTGCATGTTTATCCCTTGACCTTGACCATCGCTGCGCGAAGCACGCGGCCCTTCCAGCGATAACCCGTGCGCAGTACTTCAAGGACTACCGGCTCTGAGCCATCACCTTCTTCGTGCATCACTGCATCGGCCAGCGCTGGGTCAAACGGTTGTCCCGCTAGATCCAACGCTTCTAGGCCTTGTTTTTGCAATGCACCAATAAGGGAAGACCAGACCTGCTCTACTCCTTCAACACCGTGAGCAACTGCTGCTTCACATGCGTCAAGTACCGGCAACAACTGTTCAACCAGCTTGCCGAGTGCACGATCAAGTTCGTCGCCCATTTGCGAAGCAGCGCGCTTGCGATAATTCTCGAAGTCCGCCTGCACTCGGAGTGCGATGTCTTTAAATTCGTCGCGCTCCTTCAAAACGTCGTCGATAGTGACTTCGGTATTCGAAGTCGCACCTTCAACAATGATTTCCTGCGTGGAGTCTGACGATTCAGACTCCACGACAAGATCTTCGTGTGATTCGCTCATGATGTCGTAGCCGTCGACTTATTTCTCGTCGACGATTTCGGCATCAACGATGTCGTCATCGCTGCCCGCGGCCTGGCCGCTTGCCGATGTGCCCGCTGCATTGGTGTCGCGTGCTGCTGCCTCATACAACTTTTGGCTAAAGGCTTGGCTTGCAGTCATCAACTTTTCAGTTGCTGTCTTGATCGCTTCGTTATCCGAACCATTAAGAGCAGTTTTCAATTCGCTCAATGGGCCTTCAACTGCAGTGCGTTCCTCTTCGGTCACCTTTTCACCTTGTTCGCGCAACACCTTCTCGGTTTGATACACAAGCGAGTCAGCATTGTTGCGAATTTCGGCTTCTTCCCGGCGCGAACGATCCTCTTCCGCGTGTGCTTCGGCGTCTTTGACCATCTTGTCAATGTCGTCTTTGTTCAATGACGACTGACCCGTGATAGTCATGGACTGTTCCTTGTTCGTTGCACGATCTTTTGCAGAAACATGCACAATGCCGTTGGCGTCAATATCGAAGGTCACTTCAATTTGTGGCACGCCGCGCGGTGCTGGTGGCAAATCAACAAGCTGGAATTTGCCCAGCGTTTTGTTATAGCTGGCCATTTCGCGCTCGCCTTGCAACACATGAATTTCCACAGATGGCTGCATGTCATCAGCAGTGGTGAACACTTCGGTGCGTCGTGTTGGGATGGTGGTGTTGCGTTCGATCAACTTGGTCATGACGCCACCCTTGGTTTCAATACCAAGCGATAGTGGCGTGACGTCGAGCAACAACACATCTTTCACGTCACCGCGTAATACACCGGCTTGCACCGCTGCGCCTACTGCAACAACTTCGTCCGGGTTCACTGTGCGGTTTGGTTCTTTGCCTGTCATTGACTGCACGAGTTCTTGTACAGCTGGCATGCGGGTTGAACCGCCCACCATGATGACGTGATTGATTTGTCCCTTTGACAAGCCGGCATCGGTAATTGCTTGCTCGAATGGCTTGCGGCAACGCTCGATGAGATCTGCGGTCATTTCTTGAAACTTTGAACGCGTCAACGTTTCATCCATGTGCAATGGGCCAGATGCAGTTGCAGTGATAAACGGCAAGTTGATTTGCGTTTGCTGGGTTTGCGACAACTCGATCTTTGCTTTTTCAGCAGCTTCCTTCAAGCGTTGAGTAGCCATGCGGTCTGCAGCAAGATCAACGCCGTGTGCAGCCTTGAACTGTTGCACCATCCAGTCGATGATGCGTTGGTCCCAGTCGTCACCACCAAGATGCGTGTCACCGTGGGTGCTCTTTACTTCAAACACGCCGTCGCCAATTTCAAGAACACTCACGTCGAATGTTCCTCCACCAAGGTCGAACACCAAAATAGTTTCGTCTTCGCTTCCCTTTTCGAGGCCGTACGCAAGTGCTGCAGCAGTTGGTTCGTTAATAATGCGCAACACTTCAAGACCCGCAATTTGTCCGGCTTCTTTTGTTGCCGTGCGTTGTGCGTCATCGAAATATGCAGGCACCGTAATAACGGCTTGAGTAACGGTGTCACCCAAATATGCTTCGGCGTCGCGCTTCAACTTCATGAGGATGCGCGCACTGATTTCCTGTGACGTGTACTGCTTGCCATCGATGTCTTCGCTCTTCCAGTTTTCGCCCATGTGGCGCTTCACGCTGCGGAAGGTGCGGTCGGGGTTGGTGATGGCCTGGCGCTTGGCTACTTCTCCGACCAATACTTCGCCGGCTTTTGAAAAGGCCACGACCGATGGGGTGGTGCGTGAACCTTCAGAGTTCGGGATGACAACCGGTTCGCCTGCTTCAAGGACTGCCACTACCGAGTTGGTGGTTCCGAGGTCGATTCCTACTGCTTTTGCCATGATGATTGCTCCTTAAATGGGTATTGCTTTGGGGTGATGGCTTAAATAATACGAGGCACAAACGAACTTGCCAACCCGTGCACCACAAAAGTTGAGTCTTAAGCACTCAACATTTGTCACACCACCTTTTGGGGGTAAATACCCGTGAAATCCCCTCTGCGCCTACCATCTAGACCATGACCGGCACCCTTGTCCTTCTTCGTCATGGCCAAAGCACATGGAATGAGCTCAATCTGTTCACGGGTTGGCATGACGTGGAACTGACCGATCAGGGAGTGCGCGAAGCAGGCGCTGCAGGGGTCACCATGAAAGAAGCAGGGCTGATCTTTGACATCGCCCACACCAGCTTGTTACGCCGGGCAATCGAAACCAATCAGCTGGCGCTGTCTGCGATGGGTCTCGATATTCCTATTGAACGCTCGTGGCGACTGAACGAACGCCACTACGGCGCACTCCAGGGTTTGGACAAAAAGGAAACCACGCTTCGCCATGGCGCCGAACAAACCATGATTTGGCGCCGCAGCTTCGATGTCCCACCACCGCCAGTTGATGTATCGAGTCCAGAGCATCCGGCAAATGATCCTCGTTATCAACAGTTAATTGCGCAAGGACTTGACGTTGCATTGCTTCCCGCAACTGAATGTCTGGCCGACGTATTAGTACGTGTGTTGCCGTATTGGAACGACGTCATCACTCCCCAGTTGCGTGATGGAAAAAATGTTCTGGTCACCGCCCATGGCAACTCGCTTCGTGCACTCGTGATGCACCTTGAAAACATTTCGCGCGATGACATTGTGGAGTTCAATATCCCCACGGGCGTCCCCCGCCTCTACGAACTGTCTGATGCTCTTGCTGTGAAGTCGGTGAAATACATGGGAGACCAGGAAGCAATCGCCGCGGCCGCCGAAGCCGTTGCAAAACAAGCATCTGGCAAACCCTGAACAGTCTTTGCCCGCTCCCTACTGCGGAGTAGCGTAAGTTGCGCATGAATACGACTAACGCACCTTCAGAGACCGCAGCTGTAAAGCAAAAAGGTCTCAAGCCTTACCAACTGTCCATTGCTCTCGGCGTAGGTATCGCCGCGTTCACCATGATCTCGGGAATCATCCCGCACCTCGTGCATTGGCATAACGATTCACCAATTCAACGCGAAGTGTTCGAAGGAATTCCTGGCTACCTCCAGATTGCGTTTTACACCATCATTCCTGCGCTGTTGGTGTGGGGCTCGCTGCAGTTTGCTGATCGCATACGCAACTGGGAACGCGGTGCACCTGATCGCCGAAAGACCACAAAGAAGAATTTCAAGCAACGCTTAGCCGACTATCGCGCCGGTGTGTACATGCGCACACTGCTTCGCGACAGTGCAGCAGGCCTCATGCACTCCATGATGTATTTCGGTTTCTTGGTACTTCTTGGTGTAACCACCGTTTTAGAGGTCGATCATCAATTGCCGCCAGCGCTGAAGTTCTTGCACGGTGATGTGTACCGCGCATATGCAGCAGTTGGCGACATTGCAGGAATCGTGTTTACCACTGGTGTGATTTGGGCAATCATCCGTCGATATGTACAGCGCCCGTACCGCATTCGTATTAAGTCCAAGCCTGAACATGCAATTGGTCTCGGCGTACTTCTTGCTATCGGAGTAAGTGGATTTGGTTCGGAAATGTTCCGCATCGCCGAATCACAGGCAGCGGGAATCAATATGGACCACGAAAAGTGGAGCGTGCTTGGTTACCCACTCGCCCAACTTGTGAATGGTTGGTCGGAATCAACGCTCAACACGATGCACCAGGTGCTGTGGACATCGCACGTACTTTCCTTTATTGCCTTCCTCATCATTTTGCCGATCACCATGTTGCGCCACATGTTCACCTCACCGTTGAACATGTACTTGAAGGATCGCGAGCGTCCAAAGGGCGCAATGAAGGCAATGCCAAACCTCACCGAGACTTCGCTCGAAACGTTTGGCGCACATGTTGTTGAAGACTTCACGTGGAAGCAACTGCTCGACCTCGATGCCTGCACCATGTGTGGCCGTTGCACCAGCGTGTGCCCAGCCCATGCAACAGGCAAGCCGCTCGACCCACGCGAAATTGTGTTGAAGAGCGGTGAAGTAATGGCCGCGACCGCATCTCATGCACGTGGTGGAAAAGTGTCTCCACCACTCAGTGTTGACAGTGAAATCACCATTTCTGCAAACTCGTTGTTCGAACGCATTTCGAGCGAAGAAATTTGGGCGTGCACATCGTGCAAGGCATGTGATGAAATCTGTCCAGTAAATATTGAAATTCTGGACAAGATTTTGGACATGCGTCGTTACCTCTCACTTATGGAAAGCGACTTCCCTGCAGAACTAGGCAACGCATACCGCGCAATGGAAAACCAGGGCAACCCTTGGGGAATGAGCCAGAGCGATCGTGGCGAATGGGCCAAAGACTTGGACGTCACGGTGCTCGACCCTGGTGCTGCTTTCAACCATGAGTACTTGTACTGGGTTGGTTGCGCAGGAAGCTTCGATGACAAGAACAAGAAGGTCACGCAATCCATGGCGAAGTTGTTGAAGCGCGCCGGCATTGATGTGGCAATTCTTGGACCAAGCGAAATGTGCACGGGTGACAGTGCGCGACGAAGCGGCAACGAATACCTCTTCCAAATGCTAGCCATGCCAAACATTGAAATGCTGAACGGCATGGGTGTGCGCAAAATTATTACGCAGTGCCCACACTGCTTCAACACACTTGCTAACGAGTACCCGCAGTTCGGTGGAACATACGAAGTGATTCACCACTCGCAGTTACTTGAACACCTCATTGACTCGGGCAAGCTCGATGTCAGCGATGCAACACTCGAAGAGCGCATCACGTATCACGACTCGTGTTACCTCGGCCGTCACAACGACGTGTACATGGCACCTCGCAACGTTGTCGGATCCATTAAGGGTGTTGACATTGTTGAAATGCCTCGCAATGGCACCAAGGGCATGTGCTGTGGCGCTGGCGGTGCCCGTATGTGGATGGAAGAAACCATCGGAACAAAGGTGAACGACGAGCGCGCTGCTGAAGCAATTTCAACTGGTGCCTCACGCGTCGCAACCGCATGTCCGTTCTGTTACATCATGTTGGACGACGGTGTGAAGGGTGCTGGCAAGGAAGAACACGAAGTGAAAGTTGCCGACATTTCCATTCACTTGCTCGACGCAATTGAAAATGGTGAGCGACTTCGTGCTGCAAGTTCAGCACCACTCAGTGCGCCGGTTGCCGGCGAATAATTCGATTACTTTAAAAAGTTTTCGAAATACCGACTAGGGGTTGGCCCACGCTGACCCTGATACTTAGACCCACGCGCACCTTTTCCGTAGGGATTGTCGGCTGGCGTCGTCATGGTCATGAAACTCACTTGACCGATTTTCATGTTTGGGTACAACGTGATGGGCAGGTTTGCCACATTTGATAACTCAAGTGTGATGTGGCCATCAAATCCAGCATCGATGAAGCCGGCGGTTGAGTGAATGAGTAGTCCGAGTCGCCCGAGTGAACTCTTGCCTTCAACTCGTGCCACGAGGTCGTCTGCAATTGCTACGCGCTCGAGCGTGGAACCCAATACAAACTCACCTGGGTGCAACATAAACACACCATCTTCGGGAACTTCAACAAGCTCAGTCAGATTGGTGAGGTCTTTTTTGACATCAATTACTGCTGCCGTGTGATTACGAAACACGCGGAACAGGTTTGACACCTTCACATCAATTGATGATGGCTGGATGCACGACTCATCGAGTGGGTCAATAATGATGCGACCCTGGCCGAGGGCCTCGCGAATACTTTTGTCAGACAAGATCACAACGAAGCACCCTAGTGAACGGACCCCTCGGTGGGAAAACCTCGCGAAATATGGGCTTTACGAGACGAGGCTGAGCAATGCCCAGAGAGCGGCAACGAAGCCAACTGCGGCCATGGCAAACGACCGACTGCGAGGCGCCTGAGGGAGAGATCCGTCGGCAACTTTTTGAGGTGGCCTCACGACCGCAAGCACATTACCAACACACATTGCCGCGCCAAATGCCAGAACCAACCACGCAAGGAGGTCTTTACCAAGAAACACGACTAGTCGCCGAGTACGTCTTCGATGGAGTTGTCCATCGCCATGTTTTCAAAGCGTGTGTACGTTGCCAACCATGCAAGTTTTGCAAGGCCAAGTGGACCGGCACGGTGCTTCGCAACGCTGATTTCGGCAAAACCTTTGAGGTTTGGATCTTGCTCGTAAATTTCACCGCGATACAAAAACATCACGACGTCGGCGTCTTGCTCAAGTGCTCCAGATTCGCGCAAGTCGGAAAGCGTTGGGCGCTTATCTTGTCGACTTTCCAAACTTCGACTCAACTGACTTAATGCAAGTACCGGAACATTGAATTCGCGAGCGAGCAACTTCAGTTTTCGACTGATTTCGCTCACTTCTAATTGGCGGTTTTCCGGACGACCGTCGCCACCCATCAATTGCAAATAGTCAATAACAATGAGTGCTAGTCCACCTTCGCGGCTGTAAACACGGCGTGCTTTTGCGCGAATTTGTCCAACAGTGGTGCCTGCGCTGTCATCGATGATGAGCGGAATGTCAAGACGACCAACTGCGTGACCAATTTTGGTCCAATCTTTTGGCGTTGGTCGGCCAGTACGAAACACCGTTCCGTCAACGCGCGCTTCGCTTGCCAAAATACGTTGCGACAATTCGGCTTTACCCATTTCCAACGAGAAGAACAGCACGGGCTGGTTTAAATGTTGGGCAGCATGCACTGCAATACCCAGTGCGAATGCGCTCTTACCCATTGCAGGTCGAGCACCCACGATGTTGAGTGTTCCTGGTTGTAGACCAAGCAGCACTTTGTCTAAATCGACATAACCCGTTGGCACACCGGTCATCACGTCGTTGTTGTTTGCTCGATCTTCGAGTTGATCAAATGCTTTTTTGATTAAAACGTCAAGCCGCTCAGAGCTGTCGCCAACATTGCTCTCGGAAATATCGAAGATGCGGCTTTCTGCTTCGTCGAGTGCTCGTTCAACATCGTCTGGTTCGCCGTAACCAATTTCGGCAATATCGCCTGCAGCGCCAATAAGCCGGCGCAAGCGTGCGGTGTCGCGAACAATCTTTGCGTAACGCTCTGCACTAGAAACTGCAGGCGTTGCGTTTTGTAGTGCCAACAGTTCTTCGAGTCCACCAATACCTTCAAGCAATTGGTGGCGACGAAGTTCGTCGGCAACAGTGATGGGGTCTACTGGTTCGCCAGAAGTGTTGAGCGAGCGAATGGCGTCAAAAATATGACGGTGAGCTGGCTTATAGAACTCGTCTGGGTGAACACCGCGTTCAACAGCGATGCCCACTGCTTCACGCGAGAGCAACATTGCACCGAGCAATGAAGCTTCGGCGTCGAGGTTATGTGGCGGAACACGCTGCGCACCGCGAGAGCCAGACCGTGAATCGGTTCTATTCTCGCTTGTGTTCGACATGCAACTACCTTGCCCGTTGGGCCATGTTGTGGGCTAGCGACACTTCCCTATTGCGCAACAACCGACAAATTCACCACACCGGTGATGCCTTCGAACAACGCAACGCTCACTTGGTGAGCACCCGTTGTGCGAATTGGCGTTTCGATGTTGATGACCTTGCGATCGAGAACTACAGATGTCTGATCTTTCACTGCAGTAGCAATGTCGTTTGCGGTAACTGATCCGAACAACCGACCTTCAGCGCCTGCCTTTGCTTTCACCGTGATGGTGTGCTTGGCAAGCTCTGCAGAAATTGCGAATGCTGAATCACGGTCGGCTGCTTCACGCAAATCGCGAGCGCGACGCATGGAGTTGGCCTGAGTTACTGCACCGTCGGTGGCAAGAATTGCCAGTCCGCCAGGAAGCAAGAGGTTGCGAGCATGTCCTGAAGACACGGTCACAATGTCACCGCGACGGCCGAGGCCGTTGACGTCTTTACGAAGCAAAACTTTCATGATTTATGCCTCCTCTGGTGTTGCATCGACAACTGCAATTTCGTCAGCAAGCGGTGCCACTACGGCTGCTTCGATGACGTCTTTGTAGGTGTCTGCCAATGATTCTGACGAGTCCTTGTCACGTGAACGGCGTGGACGATCGTTGTATGAACCGTCCTCTTCACCACGTCGTGGTGCTCGTGCCGAAGCAACGCGCTTCGTGTATGGCAACAAGGCCATTTCGCGTGCGTTCTTCACTGCAAGAGCAACGTCACGTTGCTGCTGCACGGTGTTTCCGTTCATGCGGCGGGCGCGCAACTTTGAACGATCCGACATGAAGCGTTGCAACAAGTTGACGTCTTTGTAGTCAATGAAGCCAACTTTTTCGGCGTGCAACACATTTGGGCGCTTCTTGTATTTGCGCATCGCCGCTTTGGCTGCGCGCTCTTTGTTCTTTTTACTGGTCATGGTGTGTTTCCTTTATGCGATGAGTGATGTTCGAGTGGTGAGTGTTTCAGAAAGGTTCTTCGCCGCTGTCAAACGGATTCGATTCGCCAACTGGGCTTGCGCCACCCTTGGCTGCACCCTGACCATCGGTTCGTGGAGTGCGCTCAACTTGCGCTGTAGCCCAACGAAGGCTTGGTCCGAGTTCGTCAGCGATGACGTCAATTGCCGTGCGCTTGTCGCCTTCGCGAGTGGTGTACTCACGCTGCTCAAGACGGCCGGTAACCACAACGCGAGCACCCTTGGTAAGTGACGCTGCTGCGTTTTCTCCCAATTGGCCCCATGCGGTGACATTGAAATAAGACGTTTGTTCCTGCCACTCGCCGTTGACTTGATAGCGACGACCAACGGCTATGCCGAATGATGCGACGCCACGACCTGAAGTGGTGAAACGAAGTTCTGGGTCGCGGGTGAGATTTCCCACGAGTGTGATGGTGTTATCTGCCATGAAGGGCTCCTAGTTAATGAATGAGTAAATGGAGATCAGGCTTTAGCAGCGATCATGCCGCGGCTAGCTGCTTCCTGATCTGGCAAACGGAGAAGTTTGTGGCGGAGTACATCGTCCGCGAGCTTCAGTGTGCGCTCAACTTCGTCGAGTGCGCCACCTGGGGCTAGGAGGTTGAACACCGCGTAGTACCCCTCTGATTGCTTATTGATTGGATAAGCAAGACGACGCTTGCCCCACCAATCAGGTGTGCCGTGAACAGACCCGCCGGCAGTAGAAACTGCTTTCGAGATCGTGTTAATCCAGGCATGAGCAGCCGACTCTTCGGACGCACCACTCATAATGACCATTAATTCATATGCACGCATAAACGTGTTAACTCCCTTCGGATCCAGCCGAAGCTGGAGCCCCCGAGGGGGCAGGGTGGATAAGGACTCTGGATCGTATCGGCACAAACGGATCGTGCCACACCCGTGTCACGGGGTGCCGTGAAACCTTGGTCCTACCTAGTGTCGCGACTGTTTTCTGCGCACGGGCTCGTGCTCGGGAAGCGTTGACGGCTCCATCAGTGGCAGCGAGCGCAACAAGTGATGCCACTTGCATGACCTACATGCTTCAACAACATAAGCCGTATATAAGGAGTCAAAATTTTGGGCATGCACTGCTTCGCGTTGCGCCAGTTGTCGAAACTCTTCCAGTTCATGAGGACGGGTGATACATCTGCCGTGATGTGGAAGTCGTGGTCCAAACACATACGTCACCAACACCACATTGTCCTCTTGACAAATTGGGCAACGCACCTGTGTTTCGTCACCAAAGTTTCGTGCAGCACGCATGAGGTCTGGGTGTGCATCACACACTTGATCGCGTCGTAATCTGCCACGACGAAATTCGTTGATGACTACTCGACGACTGAGACGATGATCAATGACACCGCCGATTGTTTCTCCATCGTCGCCAGTGATGCTGAGCGCACTCAACCAACCGACGCGACGACGCATGAACATGTCAGCGAACGATAGTCCGAATCATTTCGATTGACTCTTCCACCACTCATCGAGTCGACGCCGAATTTCCTCGTCACCAAGAATGCCGTCTTCGAGTCTGATTTCCATCAAGAACTCAAGGGCTGCACCAACTTGTCTGCCGGGTTTCACTCCCAAGTACTCCATCACCGCCGCGCCATCCATTTCAGGTCGCAGCGCGGCGATCTCTTCTTCTTTAGCCAGTTCAGCAATTCGTGCCTCGAGTTCATCCATGCGCTTAGCAAGCATGAGTGCCTTCTTTTCGTTGCGCGTGGTGCAGTCGCAACGTGTCAACACATTGAGTTCGGTGAGGTACTTGCCCGCATCGCGAACATAGCGACGAACCGCGGAGTCGGTCCAGCCCATTTGGTAGGTGTGGAAACGCAAATGTAGGGCAACGAGTTCGGTAATGGCTGCCACATCTTCAGACGAATAACGCAATGCCTTCAGTCGATCGCGGGACATTCTTGCACCCACTACTTCGTGATGATGGAAAGTCACACCTTTGCCGTCTTTAAACGAACGAGTTTTGGGTTTGCCAATGTCGTGGAACAACGCTGCAAGTCGTGTGATGCGGAAATCAAAATCTGGTGCGGCGTTCGGCTGCACATTTTCAACAACGGCAAACGTGTGAGTGAGTACATCTTTGTGCCGATGAATTGGGTCTTGCTCAAGTTTCATTGCTGGTAGCTCAGGAAAGAAATGTGCTGCAAGGCCGGTGTCAACAAGAAACCACAAACCCAAACTTGGAAACTCTGTAACGAGTAGTCGATCGAGTTCGTTGCGAATTCGTTCAGCGGAAATGATCTTCAGCCTCTCGTGCATTTCTTTCACAGCACTGACCAATTCATCAACTGGTTGCACTTTCAGTGTCGAAATGAATCGGGCGGCGCGCATCATTCGCAACGGATCATCACTAAAGCTTTCCGTTGGTGACAGTGGTGTACGTAACACCCTCGACACCAGGTCGGCTGCGCCACCAAATGGATCAACGAGAACCGGATTGTCGGTAGTGAGTTCAAGCGCCATTGCATTAATCGTGAAATCGCGGCGCGACAAGTCCATAGAAATGTCGGTAGAAAACTTCACATCAGGCTTGCGCGAATCTGGAGAATATGCCTCTGCACGATGCGTGGTGATCTCATAGGTTCGGCCGTTTTTCTGACACGAAATCGTTCCGAATCGTTCGCCTGCAGTCCACACTGCATCTGCCCAACCCGACAACAGTTTCTTTATGTCTGGTGGTGTCGCATCGGTGGTGAGATCAAAGTCCAACTCCTCGGTTGCTCGATCAAGGAGTAAATCGCGAACGGTGCCACCAACTACGTATAGACGAAACGATGCCTCGCGAAACATGTTGCCAAGCGGCCGAAGTTCTGCCAGAACGGGCTCAAATCGCGGAGGAATCACACTTCGTAGGTTAGAGGTTGCTCCCCCACCAACGAGGTTGCCGACTACCGTCACATAGTGATGTCTTGCACTACTGGTCGCCGTATTTCGCGGTGGTCAAGCCTGCTCTTTGTGTCCTCGGCATTGTTGTTCTCTACTCCCGCACACGCAGGGTTGGCCTCGCCACGAACGCTTCCTTCGGTGATTGAAGCTCGGCTGATTGGTCAAAATTTCAACGTCACCATTGGCAAACAGTTTCGATTTGTTGTGTCTATCCCCAACAAAACAACGTTGGCTGAATTGCGTACAACCCAAAATGCTGTTCTGCGAGTTGATGTTCACGCAGCCGTCACTTCTCGTGATGCTGTTCGTGACGTAGTAAATGGAAATATCACTCCAAGCATTATTGAAACTCACGATTTGCCATTTGCAAGCCTGGGAAGCAACGACGCTGGCGACGTTATTGCGTTGCTTGGAAGTAACGCCGGTGGATCGTCAGTGCGCTTACGGAAAAGTGGTGTATACCCCGTTTCGCTTTCCATTCGCGTAGGCGACAACGAGTCAAGCCGCCTACTTACCTTCGTTAATTTCATTACCGTACAAACCAGCAAGAACACGCTCTCGGTTTCCCTCGCTGCCGAAGTAAACCCACCACTGAGCGAAACGGCCGTAGGTGAAATATCGCTCGCCGACACCACACGCACCACGCTGAACAATGTTGTTTCATCGTTAAATGGCGACAGTGGTGTGATGTCGCTGCGAATTTCGCCAGAAACACTGAACAGCCTGGCAATTTCATCAAACCCGCAAGACGCAGAGCTACTCGGACAACTTCAGATAGTGCTTGCTAAACACCAAGTGCTTGCTTCCACCTTTGTTCCTTTCGATCCATCGAGTGCCGAGAAAGCAAAACTGGGATCTGAATTCGACAAGCAGCTTTCCCGTGGCATAGAAGTGTTAAATACTCGCAACGGAGATGCCGGTATTAATCCCCGAACATGGTTTTCCACTCGTCCTATAAATACCGATGGAATTTCACTTCTGGCTCGCTCCGGTTTCACCAATGTGGTCTTCTCACCACAAGCTGCTCAATCACTTGGCGCACTCGATTCCTACACAAAGCAATACCGAGCAAATTACGCCGGAGACTCATCAACAAAAGTGTCAATAGCGGTTGCTGATCCGCAATATGCAGCGTCGCTTTCGGGAAGCAGCACAAACCCCGTGCAAACGAGCATGGCTATTGCGGCTGAAGTCATTGCTCAACAAGGCGAGTTGGTAGTCGGTCAGCGTCAGCCCCTCGATCATCACGTCATTATTTCCACTCTTGATGGGTCGATGCCCAACCCAGTGCTTCTGAATTCACTGCTTGTCGCGCTGTCAAATGCACCACAAATAACGCTGCGCCCGCTTGGTTCGATTCAACGGGCGACTGAAGCATCAACTCCACTCACCATGCCAAGTGGAGCGCCACTAGATCTCCGGGCTCGACGACCACAATTGCAATCAATTGTTGATGAAATTGCGTCTACACAAACCATGCTGACGGTCGATGCACCACAACGAATGTGGTGGGAAGATGCACTGCTACTCATCCAAAGTGATTCGTTGAATAGTGATCGATTTGATCTCTATCTCAAAGGATTCAGAACACAGCTTCGTACGTTCCGCGCATCGGTCAGCGTTCCTCAGTCATTGACATTTACTTTGAGTGGAAAATCAAGCGACTTGCGTCTGCAGTTGCGCAACAGCGCAAGCATGCCGCTCTCGGTATTGGTCACGTTGTCAAGCGCAAAACTCACCTTTCCTGAAAAACCACAAGTCGTAACTGTTGCTGCAAACTCTGCAGTTGACGTGATTGTTCCGGTGATTGCGCGAGCAAACGGCACCTTCCCATTAGAGGTGGTGCTGTACACGCCAGACGGTTCTGCACAAGTGGGAAAACGCATTCGCCTTTCCGCGCGAGTAAGCGCACTTGCTGGCCTCGGGCAATTGGTTACCGGTGTTGCGCTATTGCTTTTGGCGTCCTGGTGGGTTGCACACTGGCGTAAACAACACCGCGCGAAAGCCGTCGAAAACCATCCTGCAGTACGCTAATTACATGACTATTCGAATCGTCACCGACAGCGCCTGCGACCTTCCTCAATACCTGGTCGATCAATACAAGATTTCCATCGTTCCGCTTTCGGTTCGATTTGGTGAACACGAGTTCATTGACCGACAAGATCTCACTACCGAACAATTCTGGAAGCGTTGCGACTCTTCCCCGGTGCTTCCTGAAACCGCAGCACCATCGCCTGGACAATTTGAGGCAGAGTTTCGAAAATTGGCCGCGGAGGGTGCAACAGGAATTGTGATGATTTCGTTGTCTGGAATTCTTTCTGCCACCATGCAAAGCGCTGAGCTTGCAGCCAAAGCAGTTGCTGGACATATTTCTGTTCGCGTTGTCGACAGTCGATCGGGAAGCATGGGCCAGGGAATCACGGTCATCGCCTGCGCAAAACTGGCAGCAACGGGCGCTTCACTAGACGAAGTTGCGGCTGTAGGCGACAACCTCGCTCACCGCTCGAAAGTATGGGGCGCACTTGACACTCTGGAGAACCTGAAAAAAGGCGGTCGAATTGGAGGGGCAAAGGCCATGCTCGCCTCAGCTCTGTCGATTAAGCCAATCATCGAAGTCGTTGCTGGAAAAATTGAAGAGGGCGGCAAACAACGAACACGCAGCAAAGCACTGGCTTTCTTAATTGAAAAAGTGCGTGATGCAGGCCCAATTGAAAACCTTGCTGTTTTACAAGCAAATTGCAACGACTTTGAAGCCTTTGTAGAAAGCCTCCGCGAGATCTACTCGGGAGACATCATTGTTGGCGACATCGGACCAATTATTGGCACGCACACAGGTGCTGGAACTATTGGCGTTGCATTTCACACCAAGCCGTAACTCTGACATTTCGGTTTTCAGAGGAGATATCCCCGATTCATAAGGGGCTTCAGCACTAGCGTCGCTTCACAGCGATGGATGAAAAAAGTGTGCTCCCTGGTCTCATTGGAGGCCGCTATCTCCTAGAGAGCAAAATTGCTCACGGTGGAATGGCTGTGGTGTGGCTTGCTAAAGACACATTTCTTGATCGCAAAGTTGCAGTCAAATTGCTTCGCCCGCATCTTGTTAATGATGCAACACTCGCAGAGCGTTTTCGACGTGAGGCGATTGCGTGTGCAGGAATCACGCATCAAAATATTGTTGCCGTGTATGACTGCATCGAACACAATGGTCAACAAGCGGTCATCATGCAATACGTCAAAGGAAAAAGTTTGCGTGAATTGCTCGATAAACAAAAACGTTTGGGGCCAAAACTTACGATTCACATTGGCATGTCCATTGCGGCAGCACTCGATGAAGCACATGACAAAAATTTCATTCACCGCGATGTGAAGCCCGGCAATATCTTGCTCACCCCAGAAGGTCGTGTACTCCTCACCGACTTTGGTATTGCCAAAGCAATGACCTCAACCGAAGCCGACCTCACTCATGACAACATCATGATGGGAACCGCAAAATATTTAGCTCCAGAGCAAGTGCGCGGAAAACCCCTTGACGGTCGATCTGACCTGTATTCATTGGGCCTTGTGCTGTACGAGTGTTTGGCAGGCCGTGTTCCATTTTTGGGTGAGTCGGATGCCGACACAGCACTTGCGCGTTTGCAGCGCGAACCAACGGACCTCGCTCGACTTCGGCCGTCACTATCACCACAACTTGTCAAGATCATTCACAAATTGCTGTCGCGAAACCCTGAGCATCGATTCGCTACTGGCTACGAAACAAAAGTTGCGTTGCATTCTGCGCTTACCGGTGCACATGACAAGACCACCGAGCTCACACCACCTACCGGCATTGCTCTTGATGAAGACGTCTTCACGCCTCGCGAACCCGTTCGTGCCGTAACCCCCGCGCGTGGCGAACAACGAAGTACTCAACAAGCACCTCCGTTTGCGCTGCGCAGAATGTTTGTAGGTCTGATCGCGCTCAGTTTGATTGCAGGCGTGGCGCTGTGGAGAGTCTCTGGTGGTACGACACCAGAAGTTGCTGCGCTTCCAGAACCAGCCGCGGTTATTGAACCTGCAACCATTGCATCAATTTCTACATTTGATCCACTTGGTGACGATGGAGTGGAAAACGAAGCACTCCTCCCCAACTTGGTCGATGGCAATGCAACAACCATGTGGTCTACATCGTGTTATGACAATCAATACTTTGGCAGCAAAGAATTCGTTGGTTTAGTGGTCCAACTCAGCCATGCGGCAACAGGAACTCTGCGAGTTGGCATGCAAAATGCGCCATGGGCAATTGATGTTTTTGCTTCTGCTGAGTCAGCGCCAACCGACATCAATCAGTGGGGTGCCAGTGTTGATGGTGGTTACAACACCAAACGTGAGCGAGCCAGTTTTGTTATTTCTTCGCCAGCACAGTTCATCTTGATCAAAATTCGTGAAGTGGGCAAGAGTGCTGACTGCAGTGCATCAAACCCATACCAAGGTGTCCTCGCTGGCGTGGCCTTCACCGAGGGTTAGCCTGAACTCAATGGTTTCCAACCCATTCTCCGACCCAAACTGGTCTACTGCTGTTGTCGATTTCATCGACCGGTGGCTGGGTTTTGTGCGCGATCACACCACACGACCCCTGATTGCCATCATCCGTGGTCTCGTTTTTGGCACGATGGCCCTGGTAGGTGTTCTGTTCTGTGTTGTGCTGCTCCTGATTGGCGTGATGCGTGCCTTGGTCTCACTTGGTGATGTGTGGTTAAGCCATGACACTGCGGTGTGGGTCGCCTATTTCGTGCTTGGTGCCATTTTCTTGGCGCTTGGCGCATTCGGCATGCGCAAACGCCACCCGCGCGACTAAGTTTTTGTCACCTCTCACGACAAAGGCGTTAGTTACTTCATGGCAATTCATCACAAAGTTTTGATTATTGGTTCTGGTCCAGCCGGCCTCACCGCGGCTATTTATACGGCGCGTGCAGGTTTGCTCCCTCTCGTTATTGAGGGCGAGCCAAGTTCAACATCGGATCAACCTGGCGGTCAGCTGATGCTGACAACAGAGGTCGAAAACTTTCCTGGTTTTCCTGAGGGCATTATGGGCCCCGAACTCATGACTCGGTGCCGCGAACAGGCTGCTCGATTTGGTGCGCAGTTCATTACCGAAAAAGTCACGCGCGTCGACTTCAGTAGTCGTCCGTTTCGCGCATGGATTCGCGACACCGAATACAGCGCCGACAGTGTCATTGTGAGCACTGGTGCACAGTCGTTGATGTTGGGCCTTCCCGAAGAACCTCGACTCATTGGTCATGGTTTGTCAACGTGTGCAACCTGTGACGGATTTTTCTTCAGAGGTCAAGAGATTGCAGTTGTCGGCGGTGGAGACTCCGCGCTTGAAGAAGCGCAGTTTCTTACCAAGTTCGCATCAAAGGTGCACTTGATTGTTCGTCGTGATGCATTGCGTGCGTCAAAAATTATGCAGGACCGTGCGCTTGCGAACGAAAAGATTTCGATTATTTGGAATTCAACAGTGTCAAAAATTCACGGCGACGACAAAGTGGCTGGAATAGAACTGACCGACACCCAAACTGGTGCAACAAGCGAACTTGGAGTCACCGGAATATTCATTGCCATTGGCCATCGCCCGAACACCGACTTGTTTAAGGGAGTGCTCAACATGGAGGACTCTGGTTATCTCATTACGAAACCAGGCTCCACGTACACCAACATTGAAGGTGTCTTCGCTTGCGGAGACGTGCAGGACCATACCTACCGCCAAGCAATTACTGCTGCTGGTTCTGGTTGCATGGCCGCTATTGACAGCGAGCGTTGGTTGGAACACCAGCACTCATAAGTCACATCTGAGGCAGTTTCACGCGTACGCGTGCTGCACTCGGTACTATTTCATTACCCGAACCGCGAAGGACTCGTCATGGCTCAATCAATCACCACTCTTACATCTGCGAATTTCGATGAAACCATTGGTAGTTCAGATACACCGATTTTGGTTGACTTCTGGGCCGAATGGTGTGGCCCATGCAAAGCGATTGCTCCAGTGCTTGCAGAAATTGCAACCGAACAAGCAGGAAACATCACCATTGCAAAACTCAATGTTGATGACTATGGCGATATTGCAATGCGCTTCAATGTCATGAGCATTCCAACATTGATCGTGTTCAACAAGGGTGAAGCTGCCAAGCGTCTTGTTGGCGCTCAAGGTAAGGGCAAGTTGCTACAGGAGCTCGCAGAATTTCTTCCGACTTCCCACTAACGCAAGACAGTCGCGGCACAGCCGTTCATGATCTTCAGCGTCGACTAGTTGCAGCCAATGTTCTTGCACATGACGCGTATGCAGGTGGCGTGTATTGCGCACGTACCGCAGAGGTTGTTGCAGAGTTTCAAAAACTACGTGGGCTTCCATCAACGGGAATATGTGATCACATCACCTGGACAACTCTTGTGGAGTCATCCTGGGTGTTGGGCTCGCGACTGTTGTATTTAACTTCTCCACACATGCGTGGTGACGATGTGCAGGCAATGCAAACAGTGCTTGCCAAGTTGGGTTTTGACTGCGGTCGTGCAGATGGAATTTTTGGACCAAATACATTGCGAGCGTTGACTGAATTTCAACAAAACTATGGAATCACCGCAGATGGAATTTGTGGAGTGAACTCAATTCGCGCTTTGGAACGAACGAGTAGTCAAAGCGGAGAAGGCCCAGGAATCGTGACGGTTCGTGAGTACGAAACGTTGCTCACGTCGCAAGACAATGCCGAGCGTCCACGAATTGTTGTTGGTTGCTTTGATTCCAACACGCGACTTACTCGGCTGCTCGTGCGCGAGCTTCGCAACAGGGGTGACGATGTGATGACTATTGAAAATGCCGACCCCCACACTCATGCGCGGATGGCGAATTCATTCGATGCAGATGTATATATCGGGGTTGCAGGCGTAGAAACCGCCGCGATTCAATTCGCCTATTACGAAACTGATTCGTTTACTTCCGCAGGCGGTCGGGTGGCAGCCGAACTCTGTGCCGAGTTCATTCGATCCACTCACCCCACCAGCGAAGTTGCAGTGTGCGGCATGCAATTGCCGGTTCTTCGTGAAACCAGAATGCCAGCGGTGATGTGCATGATTGGGTTGCTTGGTGGCGAGGATTTTGCCTTACAAACTGTTCCGGCCTTGGCCCAAGCCATTACACAGTGGAATAATCAACCTCTGTAGAAGTTATCCACAGGTTTACGCACACTCTGTGCACAATCTCAAGTTCGGGTTCACGGTGAACCTTTACCCAAGACTCAGACGTGTTTATTCGTCGAGGTCGGGACCTTCGGTCATCAATCGGTAAATTCGCTCAAGATCTTCAAGGTCGGCAAATTCCACCACCATTTTTCCGTGCTTGCCAGACAAGGTAACGGTGACTGGTGTGGCCAGGTGCTCGGACAATAAGTCTTCAAGCTCATGCAGACCAGGTTCTTTAACAACCGTAGTTTTGCCCGCAGTTCCGGGCTTTGATTTTGTTCCCGTTGCGCCAGGCTTTGGGGTAACCGTGGTGGAACCCAAACTTGGGTTCATTGCGTTGCGCACTGCCTCTTCAAGACCGCGAACAGTCAGGCCCTGTTCCACCGCTGTACGCGCAAGTGACTCTTGCAGCGCACGGTCTGGTGTGCCGAGTATGGCTTTGGCGTGGCCGGCCGAGAGTCGACCTTCGGCAAGAAACTGCTGAATGGTTGGTGGCAGCGTCAATAACCGGAGTGCGTTAGTGATCGCCGACCGACTCTTGCCCACCTTGGACGCCACTTGCTCGTGTGTCATCGAAAAGTCTTCAAGCAGTTGCTGATAAGCGGCTGCTTCTTCTAAAGGTGTGAGGTCTTGGCGATGAAGGTTTTCAACGAGGGCTTGCTCTACCGATGAGACATCGTCGGTCACTCGCACAATGGCTGGAATGGTGGAAAGACCCGCACGTTTTGAGGCTCGCCAACGGCGCTCTCCTGCAATTAACTCAAATCGGTCTGGCGTAGAAGACGGACGAACCAATACTGGCTGCAACAATCCAATGGCCTTAATGGATGCAGAGAGTTCTGCAAGTGAGTCTTCATCAAAGTGGTTTCGCGGCTGGTTTGGGTTTGGGTCGATAGAGGAAACCGAAATTTCCTGCAATCCTGTGCCCGTTCCACCGCCGTCACGAGTTGACATCACCGTTGATCCCGTTGGGATCAGAGCGTCTAATCCTCTACCGAGTCCCGACTTGCGCGCCACCACTCACCTCCAATGCCACTGCTCGATACGCCTTTGCGCCAGTTGAATTTGAATCAAACGTGGTGATTGGCTTGCCATGGGACGGAGCCTCTGCCAGGCGCACATTGTGTGGAATCACGGTTTGGCACACCTTGTCACCAAAGTGTTCGCGGACTTCATTGACCACATCGCCCGACAGTTTGGTACGGGTATCGAACATGGTGCAGATGATGCGACTTACACCCAAGCCTGGATTGAGGTTTTTGCTGACCAAATCAACGTTACGCAGCAACTGACCAAGACCTTCCAATGCGTAGTACTGGCACTGAATCGGCACGATGACTTCCCTGGCCGCCGTGAGTCCGTTCACCGTAAGGAGTCCAAGTGATGGTGGACAGTCGATCAAGAAGTAATCAAACTGATCAATAATGGCTTCAATTGCCTTTTTGAGTCGAGTTTCCCGGCCCATTGCCGGAACGAGCTCAATTTCGGCACCTGCTAGATCGAGGTTTGAAGGGGCAACAAAGAGGTTCTTTACCGCTGTTGGAACCAAGCAGTCTTCAAGGGGAGTCTCGTGTAACAACACGTCATAGATGCTGGTTTCCATGTCGCGGGTATTGAGACCAAGGCCTGTGGAGGCGTTTCCCTGTGGGTCAAGGTCAATGAGAAGCACCCGATAACCCTGCTCGGCAAGGCAGGCCCCAAGGTTAATGGTGGTGGTCGTTTTGCCGACCCCACCCTTTTGGTTCGCCATAGCAATGACCCGGGGTGTTGGATACGGACCAGTAGGGGTGGTACCTGGCGTGTTCATGATGAACCAAGAATACCGCCCGTGCGTGGCAATTGGGGGGATAGCGCCAGGAATGTTCCACGTGGAACATGTTTGGGTTCGGGGAACGATCGGTCGTTAATGTTCCACGTGGAACATTGCCACCGGGCCTACGCGAACTGGCTCGGAGACCCCCAAAGCGCGGAGGTCAATTCCTTGCCAGCGGTCAGGGGACCCAAGAGGTGGTTCCGAGACCACGATAACTCCCCCGGTTTTCACAAGTTCCGCCGACCACTTCAGGGTGAACTCGGGTGGACCAAACCCTCGAGCGCACGCCGCATCAAAGGAGTGGCTTGTGTTTGGGGTCCGCGTAAAACTCTCCACATCGGCACACACCACTGATACCCGATCTTCGATGCCCAAGGCCTTGACGGCTCGTTGAAGGGCATCGGTTCGTTTTGATCGGCGATCAACCAATGTCAGGTGAATCTCTGGTCGCGCAATGGCGATCACCAGTCCAGGGACGCCGGCTCCACTACCCAGATCGACGCAGGTTTGGACCGATTGGGGGAGAGCATCGGCGAAGGCACAGGCATGAGTAATCATGTCTTGTACGGGTTGTGAGCCAAGGGCGCCAATGCGTTGAGCCGCACTGAATATGCGGATCAACCCATCGTGTTCGGCTGGACGAGGAACTGCCACACGGGCAGTCTAGTTACGCCTCTTCTGGCTGATCGTCTGCAATGGCAACCACTACACGGCGGTGTGGGTCTTGGCCTTGCGAACGGGTGGCAATTCCAGCAAAATCCACAAGCGTGTCATGCACAATCTTGCGGTCTGCGGAGTTCATTGGTTCGAGCACACGTGGTTGCCCACTCGCCAACACATCGTTTGCCACTTTGAGAGCAAAACGGCTGAGGGCTTCGCGACGCTTTTCGCGGTAGCTGGCAATGTCAACCCGAAGATGTGTGTCATGGTCGCCCAATCGGCGTTGGCTAACAACACGGGTGAGGTCTTGAACGGCCATCAGGGTTGCACCTTTTGTGCCGACAAATACCGATACATCGGTGCCACTGACGTTGATGTCAATGTCCTCACCGGACTGCTGAACAGAAACGGAACCTGTCAAGCCAGCAGCAGTAAGCATTCCCTCAAGAAATGTGGTTGCTGCAGCACTCACGGTGGCTGGATCTACCGGTGGCATGTCTGGACGTGGAGTCCGTGGGGCAGCCTCGCGTTTTGGACGAGGAGTGGTTGACTTCTCGCGACGTGGACCCTTTGCATCTCCCTCTTTGCGAGGTCCGCGCTTGGCCGACTTGTCGCGACGATCGTTTTTAATTCGCACACTGTTTGGACGAACACGTGCGCGAACACGTGCTTCTCCGCGAGTGCGTCCAAAGAGTCCTTGTTTCGGTTCTTCAACGACTTCGAATTCGGCGTCATCTTCTGCAACACCCAACTGATCGAGTGCCAAGTTCTTCGCCAACTCAATGGTCTCTGCTGTGGTTTCTACCCATTCCATAACGATGTCCTTACGTGTGATGTCTTACGATTTTTTTGGCTTACGCGGGATCGCGTTGCTTCGGTTTTTACCCGGAGGAGTTGATTGCTTCGCCGACGAGAATCCGCCCTTAGGAGGAGTTACTCGCTTGCTCACGAACGGAGCATTCGGATCGGTTACTTCTTTTTTCGACTTCGTTGACTCTTTGTCATTCTTCGACATTTCTCTCGCACGCGAACTTGCTTCTTGTGCTTGTCGACCAAGTGATGAGTCGTTGCCGTAAAAACGCTTCGTGATGTAGTACTGCTGACCAATACGGATGATTGCTTGCACCATGTAATACACGATTAAACCTGTTGGCAGGAACAGTTGAAAAACCGCAAATAACACAGGCAAGTACTGCATTAATTTGGCCTGTGATGCAGACATGGTTGGACTCACCGTGCGCGATGCAACCATCTTTTGCTGAGCAAAATACAGCGCAGCAAGTGCTGCCACTAAAAACACATAGATAAGACCAGTGCCGAAATTTTCTTTCACTGCATCAACGGGCTTCAATGCCAAGTCAATACCGAATGACACCATCTTGGTTTTTCCAACCAATGATTTGTACAGCTCGGAGGCTTCGTTCAAATACTTTGGCGCAAACGTCACTCCGTCTGCTGCGCGAGAAATCAAACCGTGCAACGCACGGAACATAATGATGAACACTGGCATCTGCGCAGCAATCGGCAAACACGAGGCCATTGGGTTGACTTTGTGTTCCTGATACAACTTCATCATTGCTTCGTTCAGTTTTTGGCGATCGCCTTTGAACTCTGCTTGTAAGCGACGCATTTCTGGCTGCAGGCGTTGCATCTCCAACATGCCTTTGGTGCTCTTCAGGGTGAGCGGAGTAATGAGCAACATGACCACAACGGCCACCAAACCAATGGCGAGTGCGTAGTTGTGGGTCCAGGCGTAGAACGTGGCAATGAGGCGAGCGGCGAGTTCAAACATGTGGGGTTAGCAATCTTTCGTATCGTGGGTGCAACAGACGGTAGGCGATACCGAAGTTGATTCGTGGGGGAGTGGAACGGGGTCGAAACCAGAAGGGCCAAATGGACGACAACGAAGCAGTCGTCGAGCTGTGAGCAATCCGCCTCGTCCGGCACCAAAAATTTCGATGGCTTCATACCCATATTCGGAGCACGATGGAAAAAAGCGACACGGTGAAGGGTGTCCTGGGCGTAACGACTGATACCAGCGAATGGCTCGCAGCATGGCGTGTTGCAGCCGAGTGGTTGTTTGCTCACTCTTGGTGACGGGTAGGTGTGAGGCAACCATGTTCACGAACTAGCTACTTTCGTCAGCAATTGGTCAACGGTTGCACCAAGGTCGGTCCATGACATGGTGGCAACCCTTGGCTGGACGCCCACTAGGTACCAGCCTGCAGGCATGTTGCTGGATTTGGCTTCAAGCAGCGACCGCAGTTGGCGGCGAATCCGGTTGCGGAGCACGGCCCCACCCACGTTTCGACCAATGGCGTAGCCCACATGGGCACTTGGCAAGGAAGAGTCAGTCAACATCAGACACCACAATCCGTTTGAGCGAACATATGTTCCCTCTTTGGATAGTCGGGAGAAGATCTCCCGTTGGCGTATCCGGCCGATCAAGCCGAAAGCTTGTGTCGGCCCTTGGCGCGACGGGACTTCAAAATGGCGCGGCCCGCACGGGTCTTCATACGATGGCGAAAGCCGTGCTTCTTGGCACGACGGCGATTATTTGGCTGGAAAGTGCGTTTCACGCACGCCTCCTCGGTTCGGTGCCGAGAGGGTCTCGACAACTCTGGACGAACAACCTATTGGGCTGAACGATGGGACTACAACGGCAAGAACTCTACAGGCAAAACTCGGTTTTTTATGCCTGTGGAAAACCTGCTACCTTCGCTTCCCCCGCCTCGTGTCGGCGGGGGTGTCCACACCCTGTGGATAGTGCTGTGGATGGCATTTGACACGGGTTCCGCCAGTCGGAAATGCTTTACATCATTGGGTTTCATCGCAAGTGAAGCGCACATATCAGTACAGAGGAACTATGGAAAACGAGCTACAAGTCGACTCTCGCGGCACCGAAAACCATGATGACGTGTGGCGTGCGACCGCTCAGGTGTTGCGTGCCCAAGTGTCCGAGGCTGTCTGGTTTTCTACATTCAACGATGCCGTTGCGGTTGCCGACGACAAAATGAGTCTTCGCCTGCAAGTTCCGAATACCTATGTTCGCGAACGCATCCTTACCCGCTACATGTCACTCGTGCGCGACGCATTAGACGAAGTTGGTGCAAGTGATCGCCAACTGCTCATCGACGTGCAGACCAATACCGCCGCAGACGTGAACGAGCAGTTGTCCACGAATAACACCCCAGATCAATTGCCAGCCGAGCTGAACACCTCGCTCCACCAATCAACTGATACCACCACCCTGAAAAGCCGCACCGGCAAAGGCATGGCTGTGGGGTTGAACCCGCGCTACACCTTCGAAACCTTCGTCAAGGGCACATCCAACCAGTTCGCCTTGGCTGCTGCTCAACGAGTTGCCGAAACCCCTGGTCGCTCGTACAACCCATTGTTTATCTACGGTTCAGCCGGACTCGGCAAAACCCATTTGCTCCACGCCATCGGATATTACGTCCACCAGAACTACGCCCATTACGAAGTGCGGTATGTCTCCACCGAAACATTCTTGAACGAATACGTCGACGGCATTCGTAGCAACACCATTGCTGCCTTCAAGCGTCGCTACCGAGAAGTGGATGTCTTGCTTATTGACGACATTCAGTTCATGGAAGGCAAAGAAGGACTCCAAGAAGAATTCTTCCATACGTTCAACTCGCTCCACGGAGCAAACAAACAGATCGTCATTTCCTCAGACCGCATGCCAGATGCCATTCCAACTTTGGAAGACCGTCTTCGTGGCCGGTTCCGTTGGGGTCTCATCACCGACATTCAGCCGCCAGACATGGAAACCCGCCTGGCCATTCTGCGCAACAAGGCCGAACGGGAACGCACATCGGTGTCTCATGAGGTGTTGGAGTTCATTGCCAGCAACGTCACCACCAACATTCGTGAACTCGAGGGAGCCCTCATCCGGGTTGCTGCTTACGCCAGTTTGAACAAGACGCAGGTTGATGTGACCTTGGCTAAGCAGTTGCTTACCGACCTACTCACCCGCACGGCTGTGAAGCCGCGTACTGACGAGCAGTTGTTGGTGGAAATTGCTGAGCACCTTGGTTTTGAGGTTGACGCGCTTCGAGGCAAGAGCCGCCAACGTCCGTTGGTGCAAGCACGACAAACCGCCATGTATGTGTTTCGTGAACTGACCGACCTCAGCTACCCAGCTATTGCTCGCTTGTTCGGTGGTCGAGACCACACAACAGTGATCCACGCCGTTGATAAAACTCAACGCATGATGAGTGAGCGCAAACAGGTGTACGACCAGGTCACCGAGCTTGTTCAGAAATTTAAAACGTCGTAGATCATGTTGGGGACAACCATGTGGGCAACAGCACAACAACCAGTGGATAACCCTGGGTTATGCACGGTTACCCGAACTACACAATTGCAAGATGTGCTTGCACCCTCACAGGGTTGTGAGTTCAATTCCTATATGTCATTTGGTGTTCATGGTGTTCATCCACAATCCACACCCCTTATTACCGTTATTAAGTCTTTATATAAACATCCACAAATAACAATGAACAACGTTGGCCAAGGAGCATGGTGATGAAATTTCGAGTTGAGCGCGAAGTACTGGCAGAGGCCTTAGGAGCAGCAGCCCGTGTTGCATCAACACGGAACAACGCCATGCCAGCGTTGTCGGGAGTAAAACTTGAAGTCTCTGGTGACCAGTTGATGTTGTCATGCACCGATAACGATTTGTCCGTGCAATTTGTGCTTCCAGTTGGCGGCCAAGCCGATGGTGTAGTTGTAGCGAGCGCAAAATTGTTAAGCGACATTGTTCGTGCTGGAGCAGAAGGCAAAGTCACATTCGAATCCGCCGGCGAAGAAGTACATATTTCATCTGGGCGCGCACAAACCACAGTTGCAACATTCGCTGCCAGCGATTTTCCGCACATCACACTTGCAAGCGCGCCACCAGTAACACTGTCGGCGCCATTGCTCAGTGAAGCACTTCGACAAGTTGTTCGTGCAGCAAGTTCCGACATGCAACGATTGCCGTTGACTGGCGTTTTGATGTCTGCAGAGCCAGAGGGTCTTCGCCTGGTTGCAACCGACTCATATCGCTTAGCGGTTCGCGATTTGCCAGGTACGAACGTGTTGGGTCACGGACAAAAAGTAGTTATTCCAAGTCGTGCGCTTGGCGAACTGCAACGCTTGTTGAATCAAGGCGACGAAGTAACACTGTGTCTTGCTGAAGATCGAGCAACGTTTGCAGTAGGAAACGCAACGCTGTCAACCAGTTTGTTGCAAGTTGAATTCCCTAACTATCGCCAACTCATCCAGCCGTCATATCCAAATACCCTCACTGTTGCTCGCGAAGCACTGCTTGAAGCCGTGCGCCGTTGCCGAATTTTTGCACGTGAAACCACACCGGTTCGTTTAGAGATGACTGCAACATCATTGAAGTTGTCGGTGATTACCCAAGACATCGGCAACTCGGAAGAAGAAATTGATTGTTCACTCGAAGGAACCGAAATGACTGTCGGTTTTAATCCTGAATATCTTGCTGCAGGAATCGAAGCTGTAACTGGTGATGAGATCACTATTCAAACCACCGATCCACAACGACCAGCAGTGTTGCGTGGTGTTGGGGCAGAGGATTATCTCTACTTGGTGATGCCACAACGACTTACCGTATAAGCACAACGTTCCGAGCGACAGCGTGATCATTCAACATCTTGAACTCACCAACTTTCGCAACTACGCCGCAACAACAATCGAATTAACTTCGGGTGTTACTGCAGTTATTGGAAACAATGGCCAAGGCAAAACCAATTTGGTCGAAGCACTTGGTTATCTAGCAACGTTAAAAAGTTTTCGCGGAGTGCCAAATGATGCACTCATTCGTACTGGAAGCGAAAGCGCAGTATTGCGTGCAACCGTTGTGCACGCAGACGGCAGAGAAGTACTCATTGAAACTGAATTGGTGCGCACCGGTCGCAACCGCTCGCTTGTAAACAAACAACGTCTTGCTCGTTCGCGAGACTTACTTGGAGTTGTGCGCACCACGGTGTTTTCACCAGAGGATCTGGAATTAGTAAAAGCTGCGCCAAGCGTGCGCCGCGACTTTATTGACGACGCACTAATCGCCTTGCAACCAAAACTCGATGTGTTGTGTAGTGAAATTGAAAAAGTGTTGCGCCAACGCAACTCGCTACTTAAGCAAGCAGGTGGCAGGCTGAGCGCTGACATTGCCAGCACGCTGGATGTGTGGGACACCAAGTTGTCAGAACTGGGCACCGAACTTGGCGACGAGCGAGCACGTCTCATTGCCCAAATTTCTCCACGCGTGTCAAAGGCCTATGAAGAGCTAGCCGAAAAATCCACACCAATCGGTTTGGTATACGAACCCGAATGGCGGCGAATTGGTTTGGCCAGCGAGCTACAAACCAGCCGCCTCGACGACGTCCGTCGTGGCACGAGCACCGTTGGGCCCCATCGCGACGACATCGACCTGCTCATTAATGGCCTGCCAGCCAGAACCCATGCCTCACAGGGTGAGCAACGAACCTTGGCCCTAGCCATGCGGCTGGCGGTGCACCGCATGGTGACCGAAGAGTTCGGGTCTGCACCAGTGCTCATTTTGGATGATGTGCTGTCTGAACTAGACCCAAGCCGGGCGGCAGCCTTATTACGTCACTTTCCGGAGGGCCAGGTACTCATCACCACGGCGGGATACCTTCCCGAGGCCGCTCACCCCGACCGTATTGTGCGTATTCAACAGGGTGCGGTCGTTCAAGACAGCACAAATGAGGACAATTTTCCAGAATGAGCAATTTCAACAACCCGTCCGAGCAGTCCCTCGAGGAGGATCGGCAAATTGATGCCAGCATGGGCAGCCTCGGCCGACTCTCCACCGAACTGAATGCGTTGTTGTCGCGACTCGGATCCGAACCAGCATCGGTGGTCAACAGCGTGTTCACCGATTGGGTCACACTTGTGGGCGAACATGTCGCGCAACATGTTGCTCCCATCAAACTTGAAAATTCTCGGTTACTCGTCGAAGTGACCGAAGCAGCATGGGCCACACAAATGCGTTTTCTCGAACCGCAACTTCTCACAACTTTGTCAACAGCAACATCAAGCAACATTGTTGGTATTGATGTGCGCGTAAAACGCAATTCGCGCAGTAAGTAATTGGTAGACTAAGCCGTGTTATTTATGTTGCTCAATCGTGTGTCTCGCCGCTTTTTCGGCGCTCTCCCAGAAGGTAAGTGATGGCAACCACCAAAGCTCAAAAATCGGCAACCGCCGGATCAGCGTCATACGGCGCAAAAGACATTCAAGTACTCGAAGGCCTCGACCCAGTTCGCAAGCGCCCAGGTATGTACATCGGGTCCACAGGACTCAACGGTTTGCATCACCTCATTTGGGAAATTGTGGACAACTCTGTTGACGAAGCAATGGCCGGATACTGCAACAAAATCACGGTTACTTTGCTTGCCGACGGAGGTTGCGCAGTCAGCGACAATGGTCGCGGAATTCCTGTCGACCCATACACATCTGGTCAGCACAAAGGCAAGAGTGCGCTTGAAGTGGTGCTCACCGTGTTGCACGCCGGCGGAAAATTTGGCGGCGAAGGGTACAAAGTTTCTGGCGGTCTACACGGTGTAGGTGTGTCGGTAGTGAACGCATTGTCGAAGCGATTAGTCGCAGTTGTCGATCGCGGCGGTGAACGCTTTAGTCAAGAATTTATTGATGGTGGAAATCCAAAAGCAAAGTTGTCGAAGATTGGTGCTTCACCAAACAAGACAACAACCGGAACCACGGTTTCGTTTTGGCCTGACCCAACCATCTTTGCTTCCGAAGGCGTGGAGTTTGTTGCACGCACAGTTACCGAGCGTTTGCAAACGATGGCGTTTTTGAACAAAGACTTAGAAGTCGTGTTTACAGACGAACGCGCCGAAAAAATTCAAACCATCACGTATCAATACAAAGGTGGAATTGTCGACTTCGTTAAACACCTCAATGCTTCACGAGAAGCATTGTTTACCAAGGTTGCCCATTATGAAGGCAGTGACGACGAGCAAACCGTAGACATCGCATTGCAATGGAATACGGGCTATTACGAGGGTATTTACGGCTACGCCAACGGTATTTCCACGGTTGAAGGCGGCATGCACGTTGAAGGGTTTAAGACCGCACTCACCTCGGTGGTCAACAAGTACGCACGTGCTTCCAATGCGTTGAAAGAAAAAGAAGACAACCTCTTGGGCGAAGACATTCGCGAAGGCATCACTGCAATTGTTGCGGTAAAACTTCGCGAACCACAGTTCGAAGGTCAGACCAAAGCAAAGTTGGGCAACGTATCCATCCGTTCATTCGTGCAGAAAGAAACAAACGCACGACTCGAAGAGTGGATGCAAGAAAACCCAACCGAAGCGAACCGCATTGTCAAAAAAGCAATCGCAGCAGCACAGGCTCGACTCGCTGCAAAAAACGCACGTAACGCAGTGCGCCGTAAAACTGCACTTGCAGGCGCCGGTATGCCGGACAAGTTGAAAGACTGCACCAGCACCGATGCAAGCGAAACAGAGTTGTTCATTGTTGAAGGTGACTCTGCAGGCGGCACGGCAGTAGATGCACGCGATCCACGCACGCAAGCAATTTTGCCAATCCGCGGAAAGATCTTGAACGTTGAGCGTGCGCGACTCGACAAAATGTTGAAGAACACCGAAATCCAAACACTCATCACCGCAATTGGCGGCGGTATTGGTAACGACGAATTTGATGCATCAAAAGCGCGCTATCACAAGGTGGTAATTTTGGCCGACGCCGACGTGGACGGCAGCCACATTCGTACATTGTTGCTCACGTTCTTTTATCGCCAGATGAAACCAATGGTTGAAAGTGGTTTCATTTATATTGCGCAACCACCATTGTTCTCTACCGAAATTGGTAAAGAAAAGATCTATCTCAAAGACGATGCAGCAAAAGAAAAGTTCCTTGCCGAACATCCAAACCACAAGAAGGAATTCCAACGCTTGAAGGGTCTTGGAGAAATGGACTGGCAAGAACTTCGCAGCACCACCATGTCGGCCGACTCGCGCACACTGTTGCAAGTCACCGTGGATGAAGCTGCATTAGCTGAAGACATCATGAGCGTGCTCATGGGCGACGACGTCGAAAGCCGTAAGAAATTTATTCAAACCAATGCGCGCGACGTGCGCAACCTCGACTTCTAGCGAGCACTTAGGCGTAAAGGACGTGTGTAATGGCCAGTAAGAAACCAGCAAAAAAAGCAGCAGCCAAAAAGCTTGCTCCGCGTAGCGATAAGTCTGCGGGCAGCAAGTCTGCAGCAGCAGAAACCGCCTCGGGCACGCCTCCTCGTAAACCGCCTGCGCAACAAGATGATTTGTTCGTGAACCCAGACTCAGTTCAACCCGTGCAATTGCAAGATGAAATGGAACGCTCGTTCCTCGATTATGCAATGTCGGTCATCATGTCGCGCGCTTTGCCCGACGTACGTGACGGCCTAAAGCCTGTTCACCGCCGCATCATTTGGGACATGGACCAGCAGGGTTTCCGCCCTGATCGTCCGTTCGTAAAGTGCGCACGCGTTACCGGCGACACCATGGCGCGCTATCACCCACACGGTGACGGTGCTATTTACGATGCGCTCGTTCGCATGGCTCAACCGTTTTCGTTGCGTCACCCACTCATCGACTTCCACGGAAACTACGGCTCACCAGACTTTGGTCCGGCTGCCAGTCGTTACACCGAATCACGTTTGCACCCGTTGGCAATGCAGTTGCTTGCCGACATCGACGAAGACACCGTCGATCTCATTGCCACATACGACGGCACCGCAGAAGAACCAATCGTGTTGCCGGCCCGTTTCCCCAACCTTTTGGTGAAC
>Ga0209086_10000286_pt1 | contig 43403 bp, 42 predicted proteins | sample M_130207_XF_Meta_FD_187312 | JGI IMG/M metagenome (GOLD analysis project Ga0209086, IMG submission 187312) | Freshwater microbial communities from Lake Montjoie, Canada to study carbon cycling - M_130207_XF_MetaG (SPAdes) (version 2) | ecosystem: Environmental > Aquatic > Freshwater > Lake... | reverse complement strand
ACTCTAGAAAGGCAGCATCATCGACACTACGTAAGTAGTCGGAGAAGGAGCGCATTTCCATAACTTGCCTACATTACTGGCATTTAGGGTTTAAGGGTTAATCAACGTCGCTTTCCACGCGGAGTCAACCAAGTACCGAGGGCAGCAACTCTGACAACGACGGGGGAGACAATCTTGGCTAAATGGCGGGCACGGCGGAAATCATGAATTGGCCAACCTTCAGCCATTGCTCGTAATGACAAAATCGCATCTGGATTAATCGCTGATGGATGCCCGACACATTGCAATAATGGAAAATCATTATGGCTGTCTGAATATGAGTAGCAATCATCAAGGTTTAAACTCTTTTGCTGAGCCAGTTCACGAACTGCAACAGCTTTTTCTTTTCCATGTAAAAGTAGACCCAACATCGCTCCCGTGTATTTGCCATCTTTAGTTTCAGCCTTACTACCAAGTGCACCAGTAAAACCTAATCTCTTTGCAATGAGCACTGCCATGTCTTCAGGTGCGGCAGTCACTAACCACACTTCTTCACCTGCTGATAAATGCTTTTGTGCAATATCGATTGTGCCTTGCCAAAGAGCGGGTGAAACATATTGATCATAAATTTCTTGAGCGATCTTTTCTATATCTGCAACGCTATGACCACCAATAAAATCTGTGGCAGCATCTTGAAAACGTTTAATTTCTTCTTTATTTTCTTTACCTGTGAGACGAAATCTAAGGTTGGCCAAAACGAATCGCGAAATATCCTTCTTTGTGAAATAACCACGCTGATACATGCCTTTACCCAGGAAGTAGATGGTTGAGCCACGAATCAGGGTGTTATCTACATCAAAAAAGGCTGCCCGCTTCGCTGTGAGTGCCATGTCACTACCTTAACGAACTTGCATCAACTGGGACGCTTTATGCTTTACCAATGAGTTCAACTGTCCATGTCCTGCGCCACGGTGAAGTAGAAAATCCCAACAAGATTCTCTATGGCCGCCAACCCGGCTGGGGTCTTTCTATGCGCGGACAAGAAATGGCAAAAACATTAGGCGATTGGTCTCGCACTATTGATCTAGGCGCTTTGCATGTTTCCCCATTGCAGCGAGCACAAGAAACCGCAGCTCCGATTGCCTCTGCTCACAACATTGCAATTACAACTGATGAGCGTTTAATTGAAGCTGCAAATGTTTTTGAAGGAAAACCCTTTGGTGTTGGTGACGGTGTTTTGAAGCATCCATCTTCATGGCGTCACTTGTGGAACCCATGGAGACCATCATGGGGCGAACCATATGAGGAACAAATCAATCGAATGCTGGCTGCAATCTTTGCTGCACGTGATGCAGCTGAAGGCAAAGATGCAATTGTTGTTTCACATCAACTGCCAATTTGGATTCTAAGAAGTGCAATTGAGAATCGCAGATTGCTACATGACCCACGCCGTCGTGAGTGCTCACTCGCCTCTGTCACAAGTGTCCATTTTGATGACGAAGTAATCTCAGGTCTTACATACTCTGAACCAGCACGACACTTATTACCAAAGAAGAATTGATGAAATCAGGATTTAAAGCCCTAGCTTTTTTAGTTATTTCACTTTTGTTTACTTCTTGTGGTGGTGGTGGAAGTTCCAGCTCACAAGAATCTTTTGTTGCCGGAAATGGATCTGTTACTTTTATTAACCCTGATAAAAGAGTTGAAGCACCCGCTTTATCCGGAATGACATTATCTGGAACAAATTACAGATATTCAGTTGGCAAGGTTGCTGTAGTAAATGTGTGGGCATCATGGTGTTCACCATGTAGAGCAGAAGCCCCGACTCTTGTCGCACTTGCAAATAAATATAGAGATGTCGCTTTTATAGGAATTTTGACACGTGATAATCCCGCAACTGCTGAGGCTTTTCAAAGACGTTTCTCGCTTCCATACCCAACACTTATAGATGATTCACTATTAATCGGCTTTAAAGGATCACTCCCAGCAAATGCCATCCCTTCAACGGTAGTGATAGATAAGGCTGGCAGAGTTGCCGCACGTATTTCTGGCGCTGTCACTGTTGCCTCCCTTACAGATTTAATTGAGCGGGTGAGTGGCGAATGAAAGATTTCTTTGTAGAACAAATCATGAGCGGATTTCTTATTACGGCATTGCCAGTGGCTTTTGTTGCAGGTGTGATTTCATTTCTCTCTCCATGTGTATTGCCACTTGTGCCAGGTTATTTGTCCTTTGCTGCTGGCTTTTCCCTAAATCGTGGCAAAGTATTTCTCGGTTCAATTTTGTTCGTCCTTGGATTTAGCATTGTATTTGTTTCATATGGTGCAATCTTTGGGGGAATTGGCAATCACTTAGTTGCAAACGAGGATTTAATATCCAGAGTCCTGGGTGTAATTACGATATTCCTGGGCTTTGTATTTCTTGGCAAATTTCCATTTGCCCCAACATTTCGTCCCACTATTAAAACAACTGGTGGATTAGTAGGCGCGCCAATTTTAGGATTTCTTTTCGGTGTGGGCTGGACACCTTGTATTGGTCCTGCATTAGCCGCGGTTCAAACATTAGCTTTCCAAGAATCAAGTGCAGTGCGTGGCGCGTTATTGTCTTTGGGGTACTGCTTCGGATTAGGTCTGCCATTTATCGCATCAGGTGTTTTCTTAGATCGTTCAGAGAAACTGCGTAAGTATCTAGTAAGGCGCGGAGACTTGATTTCAAAAATTGGTGGAGTTTTTCTAATAGGTATTGGTTTACTAGAAGTCACTGGTCTATGGGGCCAACTGATGAACTCAATACGCTCTCTTATCTCTGATTTCATCCCGGTGGTTTAAATGAGCCAAGAGATAGAAGTTCCAGAGCTCGGTAGCGTTGGCTTATTGCGCTACGGATGGCGTCAATTAACAAGTATGCGCACAGCGCTCATTCTTTTACTACTGCTAGGCATTGCAGCGATACCAGGTTCAATTTATCCGCAGCGCACACAAAACCCCATGAAAGTCAGTGAGTACTTCAAAAACTCACCAGATCTATCTAAGTGGATGGATCGCTTCTCACTCTTTGATGTTTATGGATCTCCATGGTTTAGCGCTATTTATATCCTGCTTTTCATCTCACTTATTGGCTGTGTGCTTCCAAGGACTATCGAGCACTTCCATGCAGCGCGGGCACTGCCACCTGCCACTCCAAAGAACCTTGATCGTATGGAGCACCACTCTTCTTGGTCTGTTCAAGGAGATGAGTTAGAGAAAGCGCGTGCATGGTTTAAATCAAAACGTTTTAGAGTTTTAGAAAAAGATGGCTCTATCTCAGCTGAAAAAGGTTTTTTGCGAGAGACTGGGAATCTCTTTTTTCACTTAGCTCTCATTCTTGTTTTGCTTGGAATCTCATTTAGTTCTTTGTTTGGTATGCGGGGAATGGCAATTCTTAATGTGGGTGAGCGCTTCGTTAACACACCTACAAGTTATGACTCCTTGAATTACGGCAAACTATTTAGCGAAAAAAATCTTTCTGATTTCGCAATCACAATTGATAAATTCTCTGCAAAATATAATGTTGCTACGAGCTCACCCGAGGATTACACCCTTAATGTGAATTTTGCTGAAGGTAAATTACTTCAATCTCGACCTCGCACAATTAAAGTTAACTCACCGTTGAAATTGGGTAATACCAGCATTTACTTGCAAGCAAATGGTTATTCACCAGTTGTGACTGTGAGAGATTCAAAGGGTAATGTTGCGATGCAAGGGCCTGTGCCATTTTTGCCACAAGATTCAAACTTGCGATCAATCGGTGCTATTAAAGTTCCAGATGCAGATCCACAGATTGGGTTTGTGGGTTCATTTGTTCCAACTTATGCGCGTAGTGGTGCAGATGGTGCAGTGAGTGTTTTCCCTGAAGCGTTAGATCCACGTCTTCTACTCTCTGCATGGATTGGAGATTTAGGTCTTGATAGTGGGGTTCCACAATCTGTTTATCGCATTGATACCTCAAAGATGAACCAGGTAGGCCTTAAATCATTAAAGCCAGGTGAGACTTTTACATACCCCCAAGGTTCAATAACCTTTGAGGGATATCTCCAGTGGGTCAATCTTGAGATTGTGAATGATCCTGGGAAGAACTTTGCCTTGCTCGGCAGTATTGTTGCCATCCTTGGCTTGCTTGCATCACTGTTTACACGACGCCGCCGAATCTGGATTCGGGTTGGAAAGTCAGTAGAAGTTGCGGGATTAGCTAAAAATGCAGCACCAGGTTTAGAAGTTGAAATGGCAGGGTTTGTAGCGATGTTAAAGGGAGAGAAATAAATGTCACGTACTTGGGCTTATCTCTCTAATTACCTTGTGTATTCATCAATGGCTGTTTATACGCTCTCGTTTTTCGCACACGCAGTTGAAACAGCTTGGGCGGTTCGAGTAACGACTGAAGATTCAAAAAAGAATATCGATTACAAGCGCACAGAAAAAGTTGCCCGTATTGCAACTGCCATGATGATTTTAGGATTCATATTATTAGTTGCAGGTGTAATTGCCCGTGGACTCTCTGCTGGTCGAGTTCCTTGGGGCAATATGTATGAGTTTTCAATTACAGGTGCAATGGCATTTTCTGGTGCATACCTTGCAGCGCTTCGTAAATATGATCTGCGCTGGTTAGGTTTACTAGTTTCAATCGCTGTCTTACTAACGCTGGGAACAGCAGTTGCAGTTCTCTATCGTCCAAGTGCACCATTAGTTCCAGCACTTAAATCAACGTGGTTAGTCATTCACGTCTCTGCTGCGATTATCTCTGGTGGTGTTTTCTTATTAGCTAATGCCATCGCAGCTGCTTATCTTTATTTAGATGCAATGGAATCTCGTGGGGAAAGAAGCGCATGGGCAAAACGTTTGCCATCACTTGAAGATTTAGATCAACTTTCATATCGCCTGGTCGCATTTGTGTTCCCACTTTGGACATTCGCCGTTATTGCAGGTGCTATTTGGGCAGAAAGTGCCTGGGGACGTTACTGGGGCTGGGATCCAAAAGAGACGTGGGCATTTATTACCTGGGTGGCGTATGCAGCGTATTTACATGCACGTGTAACTGTTGGCTGGCGTGGGCGAAAAGCAGCATGGTTGTGTTTATTTGCGGGTTCAACATTTCTATTTAACTATGTATACGTAAATATTTGGGGCTCAGGAAAGCACACGTACTCTGGTTTATAGAAGTTAAATCTTCCTCAAGAAATCAGGATCATCATCCGGAGGCAAGATGCGACGCTTAGGTCTACGCCCTCCATTATTACGATTTCTTCCAGCAATTAAATAAGCAATCGGACCAATAGCTAGTGCTTGGGGTCCAATGAGAATTATTACTAGCAACCATCCCCATTTTGGCAAGATTTTAATCTCTGAATCATCTTTGCGAGCACAATCTATGAGCGCATAGATAGTGATTCCAAAGACAAGAAAAAGAATAATGAATCTGGCCATGGGATTATTGTATCGCTAGAGCCAGAGCAAAGAGAACCCCAAAAAACATTTGTAGTTTGCCAGTCTTACCCAGCAGCGGAATAAGGTCTGCCCCCGATGCACCTGACATAACTGCACGCGATATTGAGATTGTGAGTGGGAGAACTGCCACAGTCAGCAAAGACCAAGGAACCAAAGTTGTAAGTGCGCTTAAATGGGCGATAACTAGCAATACAACAAAACCCTTACGAGCCTTTGTATCACCTAGTCTTACTGCAAGAGTTCGCTTACCAACTAGTTCATCTTGTGCACGATCTCGAAGGTTATTAACTGCCAAGATTGCACAAGCAAGTGCACCCATAGGTATCGCACATAAAACACTCAAAGCCGTAACTTCACCGGTTTGTGTGTAATAAGTACCAACAGTTGCAGTTAAACCAAAGAAGATAAAGACCGAAACTTCACCCAAACCGCTATAGCCATATGGATTTTTTCCACCGGTGTAACCCCAAGCTGCAGCTATGGCTGCAACGCCAATGAGTATTAACCATGGCGAAGTAAGAAGAGATAGCCATAATCCAGCAATGGATGCGATGCCAAACGATATGAATGCAGCGCGCTTTACTTGCGCAGCTGTTGCTAAACCACTTGCAACTAAACGTATTGGGCCAATGCGATTGTCGTCACTTCCCTTTACGCCATCTGAATAATCGTTGGCATAGTTAACGCCGATCTGAAGCCAAACTCCCACCTTTAAGGCAAGAGCGGCACGAAACCAGTTCCAATCAGCACCAGCTAATGCTGTTGCAACAACTACCGGTGCAATTGCTGCTGGCAATGTGCGCGGGCGTGCACCGATGATCCATTTATTCATGCCCCACCATTTTCGCAAGGGCTATTCGATCGACTTTGCCGATACCGAGCAAGGGTAGCTGCTCTAGGTGGTGAATTCCTTTTGGTTTTGATGCAGGCCCAAGTGCTGCCTCTAAATACTGGGCAATCTCACTTTCACCAATCTCGCCAACTACAGCTAGATGTAGTGCATGGCCCCATTGGATGTCATTGATTGCAAAGGCAGCAAACTCAATCTCTGGATATCGGATTGAAAGCGTTGCTTCAATAGCAGTGAGTGAAACATTCTCACCGCCTGAGATAATTACATCGTCAGCACGTCCCAGGATATGAAGTTTTCCATCTTTGATCTCACCAAGATCATTTGTGATAAACCAGCCATCGCTGAGAATGTAGAGCTCAGGTGCGTTCAGATAAGTCTCTGACATCACTGATCCACGGATTTGAACTAAGGATTTTTCATTCAGGGAATACTCAACACCTTCAATTGCTTGGCCGTTGTAAATACAGCCCCCAGAAGTTTCAGTCATTCCGTAAGTTTCAACAACATTAATCCCAGCATCTATCGCTTGCTGGCTTAGAGCTGGCGACAGTGCTGCCCCTCCTACTAACACGGCTTGCGCACTTTGTAGATGAGTAAGTAGGCGCTCATCACTGTTGAGTGCTCGAAATAACTGTGTTGGAACTATTGATGTGAAATCTACTTGTGGATATTCACCTTGATGCTCACGTAAATCAATGGGGAGTGTTCCAAGTTCCATTGATCGAATAATCACATTGACTGCAGCTATATGTGTTAACGGTAAAAATAGCGACCACTGTTGCCCCGGCTTTGCACCTAAGAATTTATTTGTTGCCCGAGCTGATGCAAGTAATGCAGAAGCCGTGAAAGCAACCTCTTTACTCATTCCTGTAGTACCGCTGGTACCAATTACTAATGCGATATGTGTTGGGGCGCTAGTTGATCGAACTTCGCCAACACCTAAGGCTGGGCCAGTGCCAACCAGGGCCGATGTGATTTCCCCCGCTAAATCAGGGATTGTGCACGCAGGGCTGACCCGGTGAATACCTCGTTGTGACGTCATCTCCATTGCCCCCGTAGGCTATCGCTTGTAAAGACAATGGAGGAAATGTGAGCAAGCCCTTTAAGCGTGATTTTGGTAGCCGTGAGATACCTCATTGGATAACTGCGCCCGGCGGTGAAGAGTTCGTTGATATTAAATATCAAATGGGTGATGGCATTGCCAAGATCACCATTAATCGACCTCAAGTTCGCAATGCATTTCGCCCACAAACTATTATTGAATTAATCGAAGCGTTCCATTTAGCACGTGATAACGAAGAAGTTGGCGTCATCATCTTTACCGGCGAAGGCACGGAAGCTTTCTGTTCAGGCGGAGATATAAATGTTCGCGGCGACGATGGATACCTTGGCGATGACAAGTTAGCTAAAAAGGGTATCGGTCGCCTTAATGTTTTAGATTTACAAGTACAAATCCGTCGCACACCTAAACCAGTTGTTGCAATGGTTGCTGGTTGGGCTGTTGGCGGGGGACATGTGTTACATGTTGTCTGTGATTTAACAGTTGCTGCAGATAATGCAAAGTTTGGTCAAACAGGACCGATGGTTGGCTCCTTTGATGGTGGTTATGGTGCAGGTTTACTTGCAGCACATGTTGGTCAAAAGAAGGCCCGTGAAATTTGGTTCATGACTCGTCAATACAACGCCCAAGAAGCTCTCGATATGGGACTTGTTAACACTGTTGTGCCGCTTGCAGAGTTAGAAGCAGAAACAGTTTCTTGGTGCCGAGAAATGCTACGCAATTCTCCACTTGCACTTCGTTTACTTAAAGCCAGTTTGAATGCAGCAGATGATGGGCTTGCAGGTGTGCAGCAGTTAGCAGGAGATGCAACGTTGTTGTTCTATATGACTGAAGAAGGTCAAGAAGGACGCGATGCATATATGGAAAAACGAGATCCTAATTTCGGGAAATTTCCAAAGCGCCCCTAAGCGATGCTTGATTTGATTCTTGACTCCTTGCGAGTTGTTAACCTTCCAACAAAGACTAACTTCCGTGGAATCAATCACCGCGAAGTCGCTCTCTTTCAAGGTCCACAAGGCTGGGCAGAGTTTTCACCTTTTCTTGAATACTCAGATGAAGAATCAGCGCGCTGGTTGGCTTGTGCAATTGAAGCGGCCACACAAGCACCACCAGCGCTGTATCGAAGCTCAATTGCTGTCAATGCAACGTTGCCTGCCTTAAATGGTGAGAGTGAGATTGCGCAAATTCTTGCTGCATTCCCAGGCTGCACCACAATAAAAATCAAAGTGGGAACAAATGAAGAAGAAGATTTAGCAAGAATTGCAATGGTTAGAAAACTTAGCCCGCAGGCGAAGATTCGCATTGACGTGAATGGTTTATGGAGCGTGGATCAAGCATCAAAGTTCTTGGAGCGCTGCGGGGAGATTGAATATGTAGAACAACCCTGTGCAAGCGTGGAGGAGCTCCGCGAATTAAAATCACGAGTTGATGTGAAAATCGTTGGTGATGAAATTCTTCGAAAGAGTACAAATCCATTTGAGGTGGATTTACAGGGTGCTATTGATATTGTCATGCTCAAGGTTCAACCGCTGGGTGGAATAAAGAGAGCACATGCATTAGCGGCTCATCACAAATTACCAGTTGTTGTATCAAGTGCCCTTGAAAGTGCTATTGGTATCAACTATGGATTGACCTTAGCGGCATCTTTTCAAGAGTTGAGTTTTGACTGTGGTCTTGCCACGGGCTCACTATTAGCTAGAAACGTTGCCGAGCTTCCAATCATTGATGGAAAAATGCAGATCACGCGCTTTGAGCCCAACTTTGATGGGTTAGAAACATCAGCCGATCGCTTCGAATGGTGGAAGAATCGAATCATGAGAACCGCGGAGCTACTGAGATGAACAACTCAACCAGCCTTGCGCGCGTGATTGTTCGCCAGATTATTGAAGCGGGCATTACTGATGTGGTTGTTTCTCCAGGATCTAGAAATGCCCCACTCGCACTTGCATTCTTTGCTGCATCTAAACGGGGATTAATTAAGTTACATGTTCGCATCGATGAGCGCACAGCTGCATTTTTTGCGCTAGGAATCATTAAAGCAACTGGTCGTCCGGTACCAATTGTGTGCACGAGTGGAACTGCAGTTGCTAACTATCACCCAGCAGTTTTAGAGGCCAGCCACACAAATGCTCCGCTATTGGTATTAACTGCTGATCGCCCGGCAATCTTGCGCAAAACTGGTGCTAATCAAACAACCGAACAAGCAAGAATCTATGGAAAAGCAGTTCGCTATTTTGCAGATATTGATGGACCTGTGTTTCCAATGGAACTTCCATTTGATAGCTTGCGAAGCGGCCCAGTGCATTTAAATGTTCAATTCGATGAACCGATGTTGCCCGATGATTCTGATAAGTGGTTGGATGAAATTGTAATCTCAGCAAAAGCTTTTGAAAGTAGAACTAAGCCAACAACTCTAAAAAACGATGCCAATAGAGGTGTTCTTATTATTGGGCATGATCGCGCAGGTTTGAGCCTTGAGAGCGTTAGAAAATTTGCGAAAGAGCTGGGTTGGCCAATAATTGCTGAAGACCCACTTTCATTTCCTGATGCAGTTGCGCATGCTTCAATCTTTTTAACTTCTGCTCAAATCCGTGCAGCTCTTATTCCGCAAACAGTCATTGTTATAGGCCGCACAACCCTTTCCCGCTCAATTAATGCATTCTCAAAGTTAGCTCCAACGCAGATTGTTATCGATCCACGTATGGCAACAGTTGATAGTGACAGATATGCAGATAAGCGCTTTACGCAGATTCCAGTACTCAATACTCATAAGGCATCACCTGAATGGCTTGACCAGTGGGATAAGTATTCGCTGCGATGTGCCAAGAACGTTGATGGTTTAACTGGGTTCACCGAAGCTGTTATTGCAAGAGAGATAGCTACGAATTTACCTGAAGGCTCCACTCTCTTTGTTTCATCCTCTAGACCTATTAGAGATTTAGAGGGCTTTGCAACACCGCGTAGTGGTGTGACAACACATGCAAATCGCGGACTAGCTGGAATCGATGGCAACATCTCAACCGCACTTGGAATTGCATTAGCTAGCAAGCAGACATTTGCTGTGCTCGGTGATTTATCTTTCCTGCACGATCTCACCGGTTTGATTCATCGCGAAGAGATTAACTGCACCTTTATTGTTATCAACAATGATGGTGGCGGAATATTTTCAACTCTTCCACAACGCGGTGTCGATGGATTTGAAAGCGTCTTTGGCACACCTCACGGCCTTGATCCGGCAGCAATTACAAAGGCTATGGGAATCCCGGCTTCAAATATTTCATCAGTAGATGAGCTGAAGAAAATATTGAAAGCTGCAGTCAAAGGAATTTCAATTGTTGTGGCAAATGTTCCATCACGCGATGAGAACGCTGATTCTCTTAAAGCTATTTATGAATCGATGAACTCTATTTAAAGCAGGGCGCTTCGCATCGGTATGAACTTGGCTTCACTTTCAGCTAACTCTTTTACTGGATCAGAGCCGGCAACAATTCCACAACCAGCAAAGATTCGAATTGAATCGCCCTTTATCTGGCCACAACGAAGTGCAATACCTAATTCGCCATCTCCTGCAGCATCAATCCAACCAACAGGGCCTGCATAGCGCCCACGAGAGATGGCTTCAATTTCACTAATAAGAGCTGCAGCTTTTGGTCTAGGTGTTCCACAGACAGCAGCTGATGGATGGAGTTGTTCCAAGATGGTGAAGGCATCAACATGGGCCAAAGTTTCAGCAAGTGCCCCAGTTACATCTGTTGCAAGGTGCATGACATTTGCTAAGTGCAAAACAAATGGAGATTCAGGAACGTTGATGGATGTGCAGAAAGGTTCAATAGCATCGGCAACTGAGCGAACCGCATATTCATGTTCTTCTAAATCTTTAGATGAACGGGCAAGGGATGCAGCAAGAGCTAAATCTCGCTCGTCATCACCTGTTTTGCTAATAGTTCCAGCCAAGACTCGTGAAGTGACCATGCTCTTTGTTAAACGCAAGAGAAGTTCAGGTGTTGCGCCTACTAAACCAGCTACTGAGAAGTTCCAGGTTGAGGGATATTCAGCGGCTAAAGTGTGCAAGATAGAGCGGGCATCGATTGCACTGGGCGCAGTCCCCACAACATCACGAGCTAAAACAACTTTTTCCAATCCGTTGCTGTGAATGCGATCAACTGCGCTCTGTACCCGTGATTTCCATTCTTGATCGCTATTTCCATGCTCTTCCCACACCACTGAAGTTTTAGGCAGCGTTGGTTTTTCTGAATTGAGAATCGGTTGTGGGTCAGAGCCAATCCAAGTAATCCAAGATTTATCACCCTTTTTACCCACAATGATTTTAGGGATGACAAGGACAGAGACATCATCGGGTGAAAATGAAAAAGAGGAGAAAAGAACTGGTCCTGTGCCGTTTCCGTGCACAGTGTTAGTCACCGCAAAACCCTCTAACTGTTTCTGCCACCAGTGTCTGGCATCAGCAAATCTATGTGGCCCACTGACAGTTGTAGTTGCATGAACGCCCCAACCCACTAATCCTTCACTGCCTCTAACCCAGGCAGATGGCTGTGAATCTGGAAGTAAATCCAGTAGTGGCAGGTGATCGCCAAGTCGGGTGGTTGTAACAGGGATAAGGGAAGTCATAAGAGTTGTTCTACTTAATTACGCTTTCGGTTAACGGTTCGCCAGAGTAGTGGCAGTGAGGTTCCAGCAATAATTATTTTCAACGTTTCACCAATAATAAATGGTGTTAAACCAGCCTTTATTGTCCAACTCCAGCTTTGGCCGGTGAATTGATGCAACCACAACAGACCGAAAGTAAAAGTAGTAAGTGTTCCAAGTAGCATGGATGGCAGCGCAGTTGCAAGATTTTGATCTAAACGCTTTTGTGCAAGTAAACCTAAAAGAAATGTTGCAACAAGCATTCCTACTAAATAGCCACCAGTTGCACCAACAACTTTTTCAATTCCATAGCTTGCTCCAGCAAATACTGGAGCACCAGCAATTCCTGCTAGGAGATATGTTGCAAAAGTTGCAAAACCAAGTGATGCCCCATACGTCGTTCCAACTAATAAAACACCAAGAGTTTGACCAGTAACAGGAACAGGTGATCCAGGAACTGGAATTGCAATTTGGGCTAGTGCAGCTAGGAAAAACACGCCCCCAACAATCAGGAGGCCATTACTAAGTGCACTTGTTCGCGGCAGGACAACAGTTCGCAGGGATGTGGCTGGAAATGACATGTGCGACCTCTCGTGTGCGCTGAGTTGTGGATGAGCCTACTTCAAGGGAGAATACGGCTATGTCGCGCGCTAATTTAAGCAAAGATCCAGATGAAGTAGCTGCGATGTTTGATGGCGTGGCCAAGCGCTATGACCTGGTCAATGATTTGTTGAGTTTGGGCCGCACCAAGGCCTGGCGCAAAGCTGCGACCAAGATCATCGCCCCAGCCCCAGGAGTGCAGATTTTGGATATAGCTGCTGGACCAGGCTCTTCCTCTGAGCCTTTGCATAAAGCAGGCGCCACAGTCTTTGCTACCGATTTCTCCGAAGGCATGCTGGCCGTGGGCCGCAAAACCCGCCCTTACCTGAACTTCTCAAAGGCCGATGCCCTCAATCTGCCCTTTGAGGCCAATCGATTTGATGTTGTGACCATCTCTTATGGCCTTCGAAATACAGCTGATTACCCCAAGGCGCTCGCAGAGGCCCTTCGCGTGACTAAGCCAGGTGGACGCATGGTCGTGGTCGAGTTCAGCCACCCCACCTGGCGCCCATTTCGCACCATCTATACCGAGTATTTAATGAAGGCGCTGCCAGCTATCGCCCGAAAAACCTCATCAAACCCAGATGCCTACATCTATCTGGCCGAATCCATCCGGGCCTGGCCAGATCAACAGGGTTTAGCTGATGCGATGGAAAAGGCGGGGTGGGGCCAGATCAGCTGGAAAAACCTCACCGGCGGGGTTGTTGCAGTTCACAGCGGGATAAAGGAGTAGCGGTCATCGGCATTAGCTAATGAACTCTAAGATTTCACCGTGCCATCGACATCTAATCCATACGTGCCAATCTTGGTGCTTGGGGCTATCGGCTTTGGTTTTGCAATCTTTTCTGTAGCTGCCGGAGCTCTCACAGGTCCCAAGCGCTATAACCGCGCAAAGTTAGATGCTTATGAATGTGGAATTGAGCCTTCTCCACAAGCTGCTGAGGGTGGTCGTTTTCCAGTTAAGTATTTCTTAACTGCCATGCTTTTCATCATCTTTGATATTGAAATTGTTTTCCTTTATCCATGGGCAGTCTCATTTGATGCCCTTGGACTCTTTGGCTTAATTGAAATGGCTATCTTTATCGGAACAGTCTTTGTTGCATATGCATATGTGTGGCGACGCGGTGGATTGGAATGGGATTAAAAAAATGGGTCTTGAAGAGAAAATCCCTAGTGGTTTTGTTTTAACAACTGTTGAAAAACTTGCCGGCTACATGCGCAAGAACTCTTTGTGGCCTGCAACTTTTGGTCTTGCTTGCTGTGCTATTGAAATGATGGCAGTGGGCTCAGCAGCTAAATACGACATTTCACGATTTGGTATGGAGGTTTTCCGCGCCTCTCCACGCCAGGCAGATTTAATGATTGTTGCGGGCCGAGTATCAAATAAAATGGCACCAGTGCTTCGCCAGATTTATGATCAAATGGCAGCGCCAAAGTGGGTTATTGCGATGGGTGCTTGTGCATCTTCCGGTGGAATGTTTAATAACTATGCAATCGTGCAAGGTGTTGATCACGTCGTTCCAGTTGATATCTATCTTCCAGGTTGCCCACCACGTCCTGAAATGTTGCTCGATGCTATTTTGAAACTACATTCCAAAATTTATGATGAAAAATTAGGCTCAAACCGTGCCGAAATCATTAAAGAAGTTGAACTTGCTGCCATGAATGCCACACCAACGATTGAGATGAAGGGCCTGTTGGCTTAAATGAGTGAACAAGGCATGTTTGGTGCTCCAGGCACCGGTGACACATCTGGCTATGGCGGCTTAGTCCGCACAGCTGCTTCCACAGGCTCATCTGAGCGTCCTTATGGTGGATATTTTGATGAAGTTGCAGATGATTTAGAGCGCGCATACCCAATGTTTTCTGAGGCGATTGAGCGCGTGGTTGTTGATCGCGGTGAATTAACTCTGCATGTGAAGCGCGAAAAGCTAGTAGAAGTTTCTAAGATTTTGCGTGACTCACTTAAGTTTGAAATGTGTATGGGTGTTTCCGGAGTTAACTACCCAACAGATTCAGGCCGCGAACTTCATGCGCTTTATCCATTGCTATCACTAACAAATAACCGTCGAATTCGCCTTGAAGTATCAGTGCCTGATGCAGATGCGCATATTCCATCAGTTGTTGAAGTGTGGGCAGGAAACAACTGGCATGAGCGCGAAACCTTTGACATGTTCGGAATTATTTTTGATGGCCACCCAGGGTTAACTCGTATTTTGATGCCAGATGATTGGCAAGGACATCCACAACGTAAAGATTATGCACTCGGTGGTATTCCAGTTGAATACAAGGGCGCAACTACTCCTCCTCCTGATGAGCGTAGGAGTTACAAATGACAACATTTGATCCATACGCACCTTCCAGAGATACAACTGAAGGAACTGTTTATTCTGTTACTGGTGGAGATTGGGATTCACTCGTCCAAGAAATTGGTTCAACTAAGGAAGAGCGCGTTGTTGTGAACATGGGTCCACAGCATCCATCAACACACGGTGTGCTGCGCCTAGTTCTAGAACTAGAAGGTGAAACTGTTACTGAAGCCCGTGCTGGAATTGGATACCTACACACCGGTATTGAAAAGAACATGGAATATCGCAGCTGGACTCAAGGCACAACTTTCGTAACCCGTATGGATTACCTAGCTCCGCTGTTTAACGAAACTGCTTATTGCTTAGCCGTTGAAAAGCTTTTGGGAATTACACAGGATGTTCCAGAGCGGGCCAGCGTTATTCGCGTCATGATGATGGAGCTCAACCGCATCTCTTCTCACATGGTTGCCCTCGGCACAGGAGCCCTTGAATTAGGCGCTATTTCACCTATGTTCTTTGCTTTCCGTGAGCGTGAAATTGTTCTAGATATCTTCGAAATGATTTCAGGTCTGCGCATGAATATGGCCTATGTGCGCCCAGGTGGAGTTGCCCAAGATCTTCCAGCGGGTGCAATTGCCAAGATTCGCGATGCTGTCAAGCTCATGCGCAAGAACTTTAAAGACAACACAACTTTGCTTGTCGGTAATTCAATTTGGATGAAGCGCACACAAGGTATTGGTTACTTAGATCTAGCTGGTTGCACAACTCTTGGAATCACAGGTCCAGTACTTCGTTCAACTGGCTTGCCATGGGATCTGCGCAAGATGCAACCGTATTGTGGATATGAAAACTACAACTTTGATGTCATCACTGCTGACACTTGCGATGTTTATGGACGCTTCTTAATCCGCATGAATGAACTTGAGCAATCACTACGCATTGTTGAGCAAGCACTAGATAAGTTGGAAAAACTAGAAGGTGCACCAGTGATGGTTGCAGATAAGAAGATTGCTTGGCCAGCGCAGTTGGCGATGGGTGGAGATGGACTTGGTAACTCTCTCAATCACATCCGCGAAATTATGGGAACGTCAATGGAGTCATTGATTCACCACTTCAAGTTAGTGACAGAAGGCTTCCACGTTCCTGCAGGTCAGGTGTATGTGGCAATTGAATCTCCACGCGGTGAACTTGGTGCACACGTTGCCTCTGACGGTGGAACTAAGCCTTATCGCATGCACTTTCGTGAACCATCATTTAATAACTTGCAAGCAACTTCTGCGATGAGTGAAGGCGGCATGGTTGCCGACATCATTGGCGCTGTTGCCTCTATCGATCCAGTTATGGGAGGCGTTGACCGCTAATGGCATTTTCACAAGAAGATCTAGCAATCATGGAAACGATTATTAAGCGTTATCCACGTCCTCGCTCTGCAATCATGCCGTTGTTGCACTTTGTTCAATCACGTGCAGGTTATGTGACAAATGAAGGCATTGAAATCATTGCCCAGCAGCTAGATCTTGCTGCTGCTGAAGTCACTGCTGTGTCTACGTTTTATACCCAATACAAGCCAACTCCAGTAGGTGAATACCACGTGGGTGTTTGCACAAATACTTTGTGCGCCATCATGGGTGGGGACGAAATCATGGGTGCACTTAAAGATCACCTTGGAATTGAGAACAATGGTGTTACAGCAGATGGCAAGGTTTCACTTGAGCACATTGAGTGCAACGCTGCATGTGACTATGCACCAGTTGTTATGGCTAACTGGGAGTTCTATGACAACCAGAGCGTTCAATCTGCAAAGGATTTAGTGGATTCAATGCGTGCTGGAAATCCAAAGCCACCAACTCGTGGACCAAATACTTTGGTCACATGGAAGCAAGCCTCTGAAGTTCTTGCAGGATTAAATGATGGAAGAGCACATGAAGGCGTTCAAGCTGGTGGACCAACACTTCTTGGTTTGAAAATCGCAAAAGGAGAAGTTAAGTAAATGACAAAGTTAACTCCAGTTCTTTCTGCGCATTGGGATGAAAAAGATTCATTCACAATTGAAGGCTATAAGCGTCACGGTGGTTACACCGCATCAGCGAAAGCTCTTGCCATGGATCCCGATGCAATTATTCAACTTGTAAAAGATTCAGGGTTACGTGGTCGCGGTGGAGCAGGTTTCCCAACCGGCATGAAGTGGGGATTTATTCCACAGGGCGATAACAGAGAGCACTACTTAGTTGTTAACGCCGATGAATCAGAGCCTGGAACATGTAAGGACACGCCATTATTGATGGCAAACCCACACGTTCTCATTGAAGGTTGCATCATCGCTTGTCACGCAATCCGCGCTAAGCATGCATTTATCTATATTCGAGGCGAAGTAACACACGTTGTTCGTCGCGTTAATCAAGCAATTGAAGATGCCTACAAAGCAGGCCTATTAGGTAATGGAATTGATGTTGTTCTACATATTGGCGCTGGTGCATATATCTGCGGTGAAGAAACTGCTCTCCTCGATTCACTTGAAGGCTTCCGCGGACAACCACGTTTGCGCCCACCATTTCCAGCTATTGCAGGCCTTTATGCCCGCCCAACAGTTGTAAATAACGTTGAATCAATCGCATCAGTGCCAGCAATTATTGCTAACGGCGCTGAGTGGTATCAGAGCATGGGAACTGAGAAGAGCAAGGGCGCAACGCTCTATTCTCTATCAGGTCACGTTAATAACCCTGGACAGTTTGAAGCACCACTGGGAATTACTCTTCGCGAAATCCTTGAACTCTCAGGTGGTATTCGTACTGGTCACACTTTGAAGTTCTGGACACCTGGTGGATCTTCTACTCCACTCTTTACTGCAGAGCATCTAGATGTTCCGTTGGATTATGAAGGTGTTTCAGCTGCAGGTTCAATGCTTGGAACTAAAGCGTTACAGATCTTTGATGAAACAACATGTGTTGTTCGCGCTGTATTGCGCTGGACTGAGTTCTATAAGCATGAGTCATGCGGTAAGTGCACACCATGTCGTGAAGGTACATGGTGGTTAGTACAACTTCTTCGCGATCTTGAGGCAGGTAAAGGCACTGAAGCAGATCTAGCTAAGTTGCTCGATCTTTGCGATAACATCATGGGCCGCTCGTTCTGCGCCCTAGGTGATGGTGCAACAAGTCCCATTACTTCATCAATTAAATATTTCCGAGATGAATACATCGCACACATCACTCACGGTGGATGCCCATTTGATCCAGTTGCATCAACTCTTTTTGCAGGGGCAGGTGCATAATTGAATACTGAAGTTGTAGACATGATCACTGTCGTTGTTGACGGATTTGAGGTTACTGTTCCAAAAGGAACGCTTGTAATCCGTGCGGCAGAACAACTTGGTATTCAGATTCCACGTTTTTGCGACCATCCACTCCTAGATCCAGTTGGTGCATGTCGCCAATGTTTAGTTGATATTGAAATCAATGGCCGTGCATTTCCAAAGCCACAAGCTTCTTGCACCATTCCAGTTGAGCCAGGCATGATTGTTAAGACACAGTTGACTTCACCTGTGGCTGAAAAAGCACAACGCGGTGTGATGGAGCTATTGCTTATTAATCACCCACTTGATTGCCCAGTGTGTGACAAGGGTGGGGAGTGCCCATTGCAAAACCAGGCAATGAGCAATGGCCAGGGCGAAACACGTTTTGAAGGCGTCAAGCGCACATTCCAAAAGCCAATCAACATCTCTTCTCAAGTATTACTCGATCGTGAGCGTTGTGTTCTCTGCGCTCGTTGCACACGTTTCTCTGAGCAGATTGCATCTGATCCATTTATTACTTTGAATGAGCGTGGAGCTCTGCAACAAGTAGGTATCTATGAAAACAAACCTTTCGAATCTTATTTCTCAGGCAACACAGTTCAAATTTGTCCGGTTGGAGCACTTACTGGTGCTGCCTATCGATTCCGTGCTCGCCCCTTTGATTTAGTTTCAACACCATCTGCGTGCGAGCACTGTGCATCTGGTTGCGATATGCGCACAGATGTTCGTCGCGGAAAGACTTTGCGTCGCCTTGCTGGTGATGATGCAACTGTTAATGAAGAGTGGAACTGCGATAAGGGACGTTGGGCATTTAAATATGTCACTTCCGTTGATCGCTTAACAACACCCATGGTTAGAAATAGCGCAGGAGACTTAGTCGCTGCTTCTTGGCCAGAGGCGTTAGCTGCAGCTGCCAAGGGATTGAAAGCAGCAAAGGCTGCAGTGCTTGTGGGTGGCCGTGCAACCTATGAAGATGCATATGGCTATAGCAAGTTTGCACGTATTGCACTTGGCACAAACGATATTGATTTCCGTTCACGCCTTTCATCAAATGAAGAGCGTGAATTTCTTGCCGCACGTGTAGTTGGTTCTACGACAACGTATGTGGATATTGACCGTGCAGATCACGTTCTACTTGTTGGCTTTGAGCCAGAAGAAGAATCTCCCATTGTTTTCTTGCGTATCAATAAGCAGGTACGAAAGCGCGCACTCAAAGTCACAGCAATTGCAACAAAACTTTCAATTGGAGTTGAAAAGCTCAAGGGTGAATTCGTAAAGGTTGCACCAGGGGCAGAAGCCAGTGCTATTGCTTCACAATCACTCACCGCAAAGTCAGTGATTTTGGTGGGGGAGCGAGCTGCGGAAAGTGCCGGTGTATTGAGTGCAGTTGCAGCTCTTGCTGATTCAACGGGCGCAAAGATTGCATGGATTCCACGTCGCGCCGGAGAGCGCGGTGCACTGGAAGCTGGTGCTATCGGCAACGTATTGCCTGGTGGTCGCCCAGTAACAGATGCATCAGCGCGAGTAGATATTGCAGCGGTGTGGGGAGTTGACTCATTACCAAGTGCAGAAGGAAAGAGCACAGAAGAGATTTATGCAGCAGTAAATGCTGGAGAAATCGGAGCGTTACTTGTTGGTGGAGTTGATCCACTCGATGGCGATAACAGCCAAAGCGCACTTGCAGCACTTGAAAAGGCTTTTGTTGTTTCTCTAGAAATTGCTAGCAGCACGGTCACACAACGTGCAGATGTAGTACTGCCTGTTGCAGCAATTACTGAAAAGAGTGGATCATTTTTAAACTGGGAAGGCCGCCCACGTGCATTTGATACGGCAGTTCAAGATTCTCTTAACCGCAGTGACCTTCGTATTCTGTCTATGATTGCCGAAGAAATGGGATTAACTGTAAACCTTGCAACTGTTACTTCTGCAATTAAAGAGATTGCCTCACTTGGTAAGTGGGATGGCGCACGTGTATCAATGAATAAAGTTTCTGCATCTGCGCAGCCAGCGGTAAGTGGAGATCAATTCATTCTCACATCATGGCGCCGCCTGCTAGATCTTGGAACTTTGCAGCAAGGTGAAGAAAATCTTGCCGGAACTGCCCGTGCAACGGTTGCAGTTATTTCACCTAAGCGCGCTAGTGCACTTGGTGTGGTCGATGGAGACAAGTTGAAGATTTCGACTTCATTAGGCTCAGTAACTTTGAACGCTCTCGTTGAAGATATTCATGACGATGCGCTCTGGGCTCCACGTAATTCACGGGGATCTCAATTACTAGTAAATCTAGGCGTTGCACATGGCGCAGTAGTGAGTGTGGTGAAGGTATGACAACAGCAGAGCTCATTGCCGCAGATTCAGGGACAACCATTCTCATTAAGGCACTCCTAGTCTTTATATTCTGTGTTGTTCTAACACTTATGTCGGTATGGGGAGAGCGTCGCCTTGTTGGTCGCATGCAGGAGCGCCCAGGACCTAACCGTGTTGGACCATTTGGTTTGATTCAAGCTTTAGCTGATGGTGTGAAGTTAGCGCTCAAGGAAGATTTGATTCCGGCGGCAGCAGACAAAGTTGTTTTTGTTCTGGCACCAATTATTAGCGCAACAACATGCTTTATGTCTTTTGCTGTTATTCCAATTACTGGCGAAGTGTCACTCTTTGGCAAGACCACTGCGATGCAGTTAACTGATATTCCAGTTGGTGTTTTATATGTATTAGCAATTGCATCAGTGGGTGTGTATGGAATTGTTTTGGCTGGTTGGGCTTCCGGATCTACCTATCCACTTCTCGGTGGATTGCGCTCTAGCGCCCAAGTTATTTCATATGAAGTTGCCATGGGACTTTCATTAGTCGCTGTCTTTATTTATGCAGGTTCAATGTCAACTTCTGACATTGTGGCTGCGCAATCAACGTGGTGGTATGGCGTTGTTCTATTCCCATCTTTTGCAATCTATGCAATCTCCATGGTGGGTGAAACTAACCGTGCGCCTTTCGATTTAGCTGAGGCCGAAGGTGAACTTGTTGGTGGTTTCCACACTGAGTATTCATCACTCAAGTTCGCACTCTTCTTCTTGGCTGAGTATGTAAATATCATTGCAGTGTCAGCCCTTGCTACAACTCTCTTCCTTGGTGGCTACCACGCACCTCCAGGACTTGGCTTTACTGAATCATGGCTAGGTGGATGGTTTACCGGCATCTGGTTCTTCTCAAAGGTGCTTGTTTTCTTCTTCGTATTTGTTTGGCTACGCGGCACATTGCCACGTCTTCGTTATGACCAATTTATGCAATTTGGTTGGAAGATTTTGATCCCAGTTTCAATTCTTTGGATCTTGGTTGTTGCCACACTTCGCACACTTTCATTAGAAGGAGCACCACGCATTGTTGTGGTTGGTTTTGCAAGTTTTGTTGTCCTTCTTGTGATGGCTGCAAATATCGGTTTTGAAAATGCAAAGAAGAAAAAGCTGGCCTCAATCGAAGTTGAAACCAGTGAGCCTTCATTTGCAGTTCCGACTGTTCCAATGAATTTTTCAAACATCAATGTGTCACAAGGTAGCAAGGGAGGCGATCATGTCTGAGCAACTCGAACCGCTAAAGAAGAGTGAGATATCAGTAAACGATATCGCCTATACGCAGATGGAAACTGGCGAATCAGTTGGACTACTTGGACACCTGAAAGGTTTCTGGATCCCATTTTCAAAGATATTTAAAAAGACGCTCACAGTTGAATACCCAGAAGTAAAAGCACCAACGGCAGAGCGATTCCATGGTCGTCACCAACTTAACCGCCACCCAGATGGTTTAGAGAAATGCATTGGCTGCGAACTATGTGCATGGGCATGCCCAGCAGATGCGATTTATGTTGAAGGTGAAAATAACACGCCAGAGAATCAGATGTCTCCAGGTGAGCGCTATGGCAAGGTTTATCAAATTAACTATCTGCGCTGTGTTTTCTGCGGACTATGTATTGAAGCCTGTCCTACACGTGCTCTGACAATGACGAATGAGTATGAGTTAGCTGATGAATCACGTGAGAAGTTAATCTTTGAGAAGGAAGATTTATTGGCTCCTCTTCGCCAAGGAATGTTGATGCCGCCGCATCCGATGTATCCAGATATGGATGACAGTAATTATTACAAGGGCGATGTGAAGCAATCACACCCATCCCAGGATGTGAAATAGATGGTTGATTTAGCTATCTCAGTGGGTCAAACACAGACACCAGAAGCGCTTTTGTTCTGGGTGCTTGCTCCACTGACGGTTGCTGCAGCTTTGGCGATGTTGTTAGTTAAAAAAGCTGTTCACTCAGCGATTTTGATGGCATCAGTGATGATTAACTTAGCAATCTTCTACATCGCACAAGATGCCCTATTTCTTGGCATTGTTCAGATTGTCGTCTACACCGGCGCAGTCATGATGCTCTTCCTCTTTATTCTTATGCTTGTTGGAGTTGATTCATCTGATTCACTCACTGAAACAATTCCAGGGTTACGTCCCATCGCAATCACTGCAGCCGTTGGCTTCGGTGGCTTAATGCTTTCCTTGATTGGCCGTGCAACTCTAGGTCGAAACGCTATTGGATTAGATGCGGCGAATTCAATGGGAAACGTTAAAGGTATAGCTCAACTCCTATTTTCAACTTATGTCTGGCCGTTTGAAGTTGTCTCAGCACTACTTATTACTGCAGCTTTAGGTGCAATGGTTCTGGCCCATCATCAAAGTATTCAAGTGCGACCAACACAGCGCCAACTTTCAACCCAACGCTTTCGTGGTGAATCACTTGCTAACGCTGCTGGTCTTCCAGCTCCAGGAGTCTTTGCTCGACACAACGCAGTAGACGTTCCAGCTCTTTTGCCAGATGGCACGCCAGCTGCAAACTCAATTAACGCCACTTTGCAAGCACGCGGTGACATGTTGACTTCAGGATCTTTTGAACTCGGCAAGGTCGACACCAGTAAGGGAGAGGAGAAGTAAATGGATGCAGCTAATTATCTCTATCTATCAGTACTTCTTTTCACCATCGGTGCTGTGGGAGTTGTTGTTCGACGCAATGCGATTGTTGTATTTATGTGTGTGGAACTCATGCTCAATGCAGCAAACCTAGCTTTTGTGACTTTTTCTAGAATTAATGGTGATCTCAACGGTCAAGTGGTGGCCTTCTTCACGATGGTTGTAGCTGCATGTGAAGTTGTAGTTGGCCTGGCAATCATCGTGACGATTTATCGCTCGCGCCGTTCAGCATCTGTTGATGATGCTAGTTTGTTGAAGCGATAGCCATGACAACGTCAAACAGCCTTGTTTATTTAATTGCGCTGCCATTACTTGGCGCAACGATTCTTTTGCTTGCTGGACGCCGTGCAGATAAGTGGGGCCACATTCTTGGAACCCTGATGTCAGCATCATCATTTGCTGTTGGTCTTTATCAACTCTCATTGATGTTGGGCCGATCAACTGAGGAGCGCCCAGTAGGCCAAAAACTATTTGAGTGGATCTCAGTTGGAAGTTTTAAGGTTGATGCTGGATTACTCCTTGATCAACTTTCAATCTGCTTTGTGCTTCTCATTACAGGCGTTGGCACTTTGATTCATATCTACTCAATTTCTTATATGTCACACGATAAGGATCGCAGGCGTTTCTTTGCATACCTCAACCTCTTTATTGCAGCGATGTTGCTGCTGGTGCTCGGAGATAGCTACCTCAACCTTTATGTTGGTTGGGAAGGCGTGGGACTTGCTTCTTACCTTCTTATTGGCTTTTGGAACCAAAAGCCTGCTTATGCAACTGCTTCTAAGAAGGCATTTGTTATGAACCGTATTGGTGACATGGGACTCTCTTTTGCAATCATGATCGCCTTTGCAACTGTTGGAACCGTTTCATTTGCAGGGATCAAAGAGCAGGCCGAGCAAACATCAACGGCAGCTCTGACTGCCATGGGAATCATGTTGTTGGTTGCAGCAACTGGTAAATCAGCTCAATTTCCATTACAGGCATGGCTAGGCGATGCGATGGCAGGTCCAACCCCTGTTTCAGCCCTTATTCACGCAGCAACAATGGTTACAGCAGGCGTTTATCTCATTACTCGATCGAACTTCATTTTCGATGCCGCACCAACTGCCCAACTTCTAGTTGTCATCGTTGGCGCAATTACCTTGTTATTCGGTGCACTGATTGGTACTGCAAAAGATGACATTAAGAAGGCACTTGCTGCTTCAACCATGTCTCAGATCGGTTACATGATTTTGGGAGCCGGCCTTGGTCCAGTTGGATATGCCTTTGCAATCATGCATTTGCTTACTCACGGCTTCTTTAAAGCAGGAATGTTCCTTGGTGCAGGTTCGGTCATGCATGGAATGAATGATGAAGTAAATATGCGCAAGTACGGCGCACTTCGAAAGTTCATGCCGATTACTTTCATAACATTTGGTTTGGGCTACTTGGCTATTTTGGGTGTTCCACCTTTTGCTGGTTTCTATTCAAAAGACTTGATTATCGAAACTGCATTTAATGCTGGTGGCATCAAGGGAATTATTTTAGGATCAGTTACATTGCTCGGCGCAGGAATTACTGCCTTCTACATGACTCGTGTCATGATTCTTACCTTTACCGGAAAAGCTCGATGGGATGAAGAAGCACATCCTCATGAATCCCCACTATTGATGTGGCTACCAATGGCAGTTCTTGCAATTGGTTCAGTTTCATCTGGTTACTTACTTAGCCGCGGGGATGCGTTAGTAAATTGGTTAGCACCTCTATTTGAGCAACATGGAGAGCACGAGGAACTACTAGCACCTATTGTTGTTTCAGCCATGGCACTTGGTATGGTTGCCCTCGGTGTTGCAATCGCCTTCTTGAAGTATTCGCGTCAAGAAGTTGCAGGGGTGGCCCCAGAGAATGTTTCAGTATTTACTAAAATTGCCCGGCAAGACCTCATGCAAGATCGCTTTAATGAAGCGCTCTTTATGCGTCCAGGTGCACAGTTAACTCAGGTTTTGGTCAAGACTGATGAAGTCATCATTGATGGTGCAGTTCGTGGTGTAGGTCAGTTTGCGATGAATTCAAGCTCACTTCTACGTGGTGTGCAAAGCGGGTTTGTCCGTAGTTATGCAGCTTTGATTTTTGTTGGGGCAGCCCTTTTGATTGGCGCAATTTGGGTGGTGGTTTGATAGTGAATTCATTAACGTTATTGATGTTATTACCAATTATCGGCTCAATTGTCGTGGCAGCTATTCCAAAGGCTAAAGAAGTTTTAACTAAGCAGGTTGCACTTGCAACTACCGTGATTGTTGCAGGAGCAACTATTGCAATGGCTATGAACTTTCAGCGCGATAATGTTGATCTTCAGTTTGTTGAAAAGTATTCATGGATTCCATTATTTGGTATTAATTTTGCCGTTGGCATTGATGGTCTGGCCCTTGTATTGATCTTGATGTCAACAATCTTGGCACCTATTGTTGTGTTGTCGGGCTGGAATGAAGCACATGGTGGCCGTTGGTCAGTTAAAACTTTCTACATCCTCATTCTTGTTCTTGAAACAATGATGATTGGTGTCTTTGCAGCCACCGATGTCTTTTTGTTCTATGTCATCTTTGAAGCGATGTTGATTCCGGTCTACCTCCTCATCGGCGGCTATGGAACTGGCGAACGTTCAGCTGCAGCGATTAAGTTTTTAATTTATAGCCTCTTCGGTGGATTACTGATGTTGGCATCAATTATTGCACTCTATGTCATGTCCGGTGCTCAAGGTGGTCACACCTTTGATCTTCAAGCACTTTCACAGTTAGAGATGAGCTCTACAACTCAGAACTTCTTATTCCTAGGATTCTTTATCGCCTTTGCGATTAAGGCACCTCTGTGGCCACTTCACACATGGTTGCCAGATGCTGCTGCCTCGGCAACTCCTGGAACTTCGGTGTTGTTATTAGGTGTTCTAGATAAAGTCGGAACCTTCGGAATGATTCGCTACTGCTTAACGCTCTTTCCAGAGGCAAGCAAGACATTTACACCGTTGATTATGGTGCTTGCAGTGATTTCAATTGTTTATGGCGCAATCCTTGCTATTGGTCAGCGTGATCTCAAGCGATTAATTGCATTTACTTCAATTTCTCACTTTGGCTTCATCACAATGGGAATCTTTGCAATGACCTCACAGGGTCACAGCGGAGCAACGTTGTATATGTTTAATCACGGTTTTTCAACGGCGGCGTTGTTCATCGTGGGTGGCTGGATGATTGCACGTCGTGGTTCTTCAACAATTGCAGAGTTCGGTGGATTACAGCGTGTCACACCAGTGATGGCTTGGTCATTCTTCTTAGCCGGAATGTCATCTCTTGCACTTCCAGGCTTGTCTAGCTTCGTGAGTGAGTTCTTAGTTCTTGTTGGAACATTTACTCGCTATCCAGTCCATGCAGTTATTGCCACATTTGGAATTGTTTTAGCTGCGCTCTATATCTTGATTCCAGTGCAAAAGGCTTTGCATGGTCCAACTACACCAGGTAACGAAGGGTTAAGTGATCTTAATCTGCGTGAAAAGATCGCGATTGCGCCAGTTATCGCAATTATCATCGCACTTGGTTTCTATCCCGCGCCGCTATTAAATGTAATCAACCCAGCATCTGCGCATGTGATCGCTCAAATGGGCTTCACGGATCCAGCTCCAACGAATGGTGATAAATAATGGAATTCAGCGCACCAGTTCTCAATTACACACTTCTCTCACCCATGCTGATTTTGCTCGGCGGAGCACTTATTGGTGTTCTTGTTGAAGCTTTTATGTCAAAGGCGCTTCGCCCAATTACCCAGCTATCTGTGACTCTCGGCTCACTTGTTTTAGCCCTTGTTCAGGTTTGGAAAATACGTAACGAGCAATCAATTGGTGCAGCAATGGGCTCGGTCGTAATTGATGGTCCGGCTGTTTTATTGCAAGGCTCAATTATTATTATTTCTATCATCTCTGTTTTGCTCATCGCAGATACCGAGCACTTCACAGCTTTGGCTGCATCACTTCCAGGTTCAGCCGAAGAACGTCATGCACTACAGACGGGTAATCAAGTAACCGAAGTTTATCCGCTCACACTCTTTGCAGTTGCTGGCATGCTCTTGTTCCCAGTATCTAGCGATCTCATCACATTGTTTGTGGCACTTGAAATGCTTTCATTGCCACTGTATTTGATGGCAGGACTCTCACGCCACCGTCGTTTAGCTTCACAGGAATCAGCACTTAAGTATTTTCTTCTAGGTGCCTTCTCATCAGCATTCTTCTTATTTGGCGCAGCTTTCCTCTATGGATACTCATCCTCAATTACCTTTAGTGGAATCCGCGATGCAGTTGTGGGTGGTGGCGGAAACGATGTCTTCCTACTTATCGGAATCGCTTTCCTATCTGTAGGCCTACTCTTTAAAGTGGGAGCAGTTCCATTCCATGCCTGGTCACCAGATGTTTATCAAGGTGCACCTACGCCAGTAACTGCCTTTATGGCAGCTGCTACAAAAGTTGCAGCATTTGGTGCAATGCTTCGTATTTATTACACAGCATTTGCTAACGCCCAGTGGTCATGGACCCCCGCACTAACAATTATTGCCATTATTACAATGGTCTTTGGTTCATTGGTTGCTATTGCCCAGCGCGATGTGAAGCGCATGTTGGCATACTCATCTATTGCTCACGCCGGCTTCTTGCTCACTGGTGTTATTGCCTTGAATAAGGCTGGCCTTGAAGCAACTCTGTTCTATCTCTTTGCTTATGGCATCACAACTGTTGGCGCCTTTGCAATCGTTACTTTAGTTCGAGATTCTGCAGGTGAAGTAACTGATCTCAACCGTTGGAAAGGTTTAGGAAAGCGCTCACCATGGGTGGCAACAGCTTTTGCTGGATTCCTTCTCTCCTTTGCAGGAATCCCACTCACCAGCGGATTCATCGGAAAGTTTTCAATCTTCTCTGCAGCATATGAAAGTGGTGCAACAAGTGTTGTTATTGCCGGTGTGTTATCAAGTGCTATTGCAGCCTTTTTCTATATCCGCGTAATTGTTTTAATGTTCTTTACTGATCCAGTTGAAGATGGAACAAGCGTTGAAATCCCATCCTCTCTCACATCAATTACAGTCATTTTCTCAATGGTTCTAACAATTGCCTTGGGTGTATTCCCAGCACCAGTTCTTACCTTCATCTCAAACCTCGCAACCTTTATCCGCTAATGTCATCTTTTGGCATTCCCAACGTTGCGCCAGAGTTGGAAGCAACGCTAATTAGGCAGATGGCAGAAGTTGAAAGCCTGCTTCTGAGTCACACCCGAAGTGAATACCCATTTGTTGATGAGACCGCCCACCACCTAGTTGCAGCGGGTGGTAAGCGTTTGCGCCCACTTTTAACCCTACTAACTTCCCAATTTGGTGATTCAACGCGTCAAGGAGTTATTGCAGCGGCAGTTGCTTGCGAAATAACACACTTAGCCACTCTTTATCATGATGATGTTATGGATGATGCACCACTGCGTCGCGGGGTGGAAAGTGCAAACAAGCGATGGGGAAACACCATTGCAATCTTGACGGGTGATTTTCTCTTTGCCAAGTCCTCTGATTTATTGGCCGACCTTGGTCCAGAGGCAGTGCGTTTACAGGCCCGCACATTCGAGCGCTTAGTAATTGGTCAGATCATGGAAACCCAAGGACCAAGTGCAGGACAAGATCCGCTTGAGCATTACTTAAAAGTTGTTGCAGATAAGACTGGCTCACTGATTGCTGCCTCTGCCAGATATGGTGGAATGATTTCTGGGGCACCTGCAGAAATCACAGAGACAGTAACAAAATTTGGCGAAAAGATTGGTGTGGTCTTCCAGTTAGCTGATGATGTAATTGATATTGCTAGTGAATCAAATCAATCAGGCAAAACTCCGGGCACAGATCTACGTGAAGGTGTCCCAACGCTTGTGACTTTAAATGTCATGAAGTCTACGGATTCTGCAGATCGTGAATTAAAGCAGCTTTTATCAGGACCAATTGAAGATGAAGCAACAGTGAAGCAGGTGTTGAGTGCACTGCGTACTCACAAGGCTCTGAGCGACTCTCGCGAACAGTTATTCCAGATTGCAAAAGAGGCTCGCAGTGCACTTGGTCCACTACCTGTCTGTGATGCAACAGGAGCCTTGATGTCACTGAGTGACGCTGTTATCGACCGTTCTGCTTGATCGCACTAAATCTGTTCCTAAAGTAATAAGTGCAACCCAAATAATCAGGAAACCAGCCCAACGCGCAGTTGGCATGTCTTCATGACGCACCCACACACCGATTGAAAACTGCAGAGTAGGTGTGATGTATTGCAAAAGTCCGATTGTTGATAGTGGTAGGCGAGTGGTTGAGCCGTTGAATAAGAGCAGTGGGATAGCAGTAACTGCGCCAGCACTAATAAGTAGAAATGTTAATCCTGGGCTGTGACCAAACTGTCCTGTGCCTTGGTTACCCAAATACAGCAGATATCCAGCATAAGGAATGAAAGAGATACCAGTTTCAATCGCTAGACCTTCAAGTGCTCCAAGACCTAACCGCTTCTTGATAAGGCCATAGCTTCCCCATGAGATAGCTAGAGCTAGTGCAACCCATGGCAGGCGACCGTAGTCGATTGTTAGAACTAGAACACCCAGAGATGCAATACCAACTGCCACCCATTGCAACGTGCGCATTTTTTCTTTTAAGAGTAAAACACCAAAGCCGATAATGATTAATGGGTTGATGTAATAGCCAAGGGATGCCTCAACAACGTGGCCATTATTAGTTGCCCAGATATAGACCAGCCAGTTAACGGAGATTAAAAAAGATGCAGCAAATAGCTTGAGAGCAACCCGGGGGCGCTTGAGCGTTGTGATCGTAGATTTAAGCGCCTTAGTTATGCCTAAGATGATGATGCAGAAAACTAATGTCCAGACTGCGCGATGTGAAACTATCTCTAAGGCATTGGCAGGTTCAAGCAAAGGCCAATACAGTGGAAATAGACCCCAGAGCCCGTATGCGCTTAGGCCAAAGGTTAGGCCTAACTTATTTTTACTCAATTATCTAAAGTTCGTAAATTGAACTGCGAAATCCCAGCCACCATCTTTAATCATTGCCATAGTCGCTTGCAGATCATCACGGCTCTTTGAAGTCACACGCAGTTCATCACCTTGGATCTGAGTCTTAACTGACTTTGGACCTTCATCGCGAACTAGCTTTGCAATCTTCTTAGCATTCTCAGTTGAGATGCCTTCTTTTAAAGGAGCAGCGATTTTGTAGATCTTGCCGCTGAGCTGTGGGGCTCCTGCATCTAGATGCTTGAGTGAAACTCCACGCTTAATCATCTTGTCTTTCACGACATCGAGTGCTGCTTTTGCACGCTCTTCAGTATCGGCTTCAATCAAAACCTTTTCACCTTCAAGTTCAATTTTTGAGCCAGTGTTTTTGAAATCAAAGCGAGTATCAATCTCACGAATTGCCTGATTAATAGCGTTATCGAGCTCCATACGGTCGATCTTGGAGGTTACGTCAAAGCTTGCATCTGCTGCCATGGTGAGGGCTCCTTCACTGGCTAAAAAAAGGCGGTTTGTTCGACTACGAGGCTAAGGTATCCTTTCCCTTCGCACTATCCATAATTGCCGCAGTACTTGTTCGACCTTGGCGGGTTGCCCGAGCGGCCAATGGGAGGGGACTGTAAATCCCCCGGCTCTGCCTTCGAAGGTTCAAATCCTTCACCCGCCACCAGTAAGAGTTTACGAGATTGTCCAGATGATCTTCGGCTCCGTGACGCAATAGTGTTGAAGAACCTTTAACTGCGATTCAAGAAGCGAATGTGCTTTGGCGTTAACTCATCAAGTGAATTAACTCCAAGTAACTTCATATTGCGAACCATTTGAGTGCGCATAATTTCCAAGGCTCGTTCCACACCATCTTGCCCGCCGGCCATGAGGCCATACAAATAGGCTCTTCCAACGTAGGTGAATTGAGCACCTAGAGCCACAGCAGCCAAAACATCTGCCCCATGCATGATTCCAGTATCGATATGGATTTCGTAATCTTTCTTAAACTCCCTCTTAATATCTGCAAGTAGGTGCAACATAACTGGCGCCCGATCAAGCTGACGTCCACCGTGATTAGATAGAAGAATTGCATCTGCACCTAGCTTTGCAGCCATTTTTGCATCATCAAGATTTTGAATTCCTTTAACCGTCAAAGTGCCATCCCATTGCTGACGAATCCATTTGAGGTCTTCCCAAGTCATTGTTGGATCGAACATAAAATCAAGGAGTTCGCCAACAGTGCCTTCCCAGTTTTTCATTGAAGCAAATTCAATAGAAGGGGTCGTAAGAAAGTTGATCCACCAAGCTGGTCTTGGGATTGCATTGATTACTGTCCCAGCAGTTAAGCGTGGAGGAACAGTGAGGCCGTTGCGAGAGTCGCGAATTCTTTGACCCGCTGCAGGAACATCAACTGTGAGCATGAGATTCTTAACTCCTGCACGCTTTGCGCGTTCAACAAGAGCCATACTTGCTTCGCGGTCCTTCCACATATAGAGCTGAAACCAATTACGGCCATCAGGTGCTGCAGCAACAACATCTTCAATGGTGCTCGTTCCAAGAGTTGAGAGAGTAAAAGGAATTCCAAATTTTTCTGCAGCCCGAGCTCCAGCAATTTCACCCTCGGTCTGCATCATGCGGGTAAAGCCAGTTGGAGAAATTCCAAGTGGCATTGAGAAAGTTTCACCGAGTGCGCTGCGAGTTAAATCTGCAGTTGATACATCTTTGAGAATGCTTGGGATAAATTCGAGATCACGATAGGCCTGACGTGCACGCTCTAGACTGATTTCACTTTCAGCAGATCCATCGGTGTAATCAAAAGGACCTTGAGGTGTGCGCTTCTTAGCAATATCGCGCAGATCCCAAATTGTGTAAGCCTTCTCAAGGCGACGCTTCTTGCGGTGAAGAGTGGGTAGAGAAAATTGAAGAAGCGGTGCGAGCTCTGATGGCTTTGGAAATTGACGTTTTACATTCTTACTCATTAGCCACCACCCTTGATTCTCTAGTCATAAAATTTTTTAGAGTCTACTAGACCTAATGAGATTCGCGCGTTACGTCTGAACCGCTTGAGCCAATTAAGAAATCTAGGTCAGCACCTGAATCTGCCTGCATTACATGGTCGACGTAGATTTTTTGCCATCCACGATCTGGGCTTGCATAGGCGTTCTCAGTTGATGGTGAGACTAATCGAGCGGCAAGTTCAGATTCAGACAATTTCACATTTAATGTGCGTGCCGAAACATCTAATTCAATAATGTCACCAGATTGAATTTTAGATAACGGCCCCCCAGCAGCAGATTCCGGTGCAACGTGCAAAATAACAGTTCCATAAGCTGTTCCACTCATGCGTCCGTCACATATTCGAACCATATCGGTAACACCCTGGGCAATTAATTTTCCTGGAATTTTCATATTTGCTACTTCTGGCATTCCTGGATAACCCTTTGGGCCACATCCACGCAAAACCAATACTGAATCTGCGGTGACATCTAACTCTTCAGAATCGATGCGCGCATGAAAATCTTCGATATTTTCAAAAACAAGTGCTGGGCCAGAGTGTTTTAATAGTTTTGGACTTGCTGCTGAGGGCTTAATCACTGCCCCGAGAGGTGCAATATTTCCTCGCAGGACCGCTATGCCAGCTTCTTTTTGTAGCGGTTTATCAATAGTTTTGATGACTTCAGGGTCAAAAATCTCACCATCACCAATGGTAGATGTTAAGGATTTGCCTGTGACTGTTATCGCCTTTGAATTAAGCAGATTTGTGAGTTGCTTAAAAACAGCGCTCAATCCACCTGCTCGATAGAAATCTTCCATTAGATATTTTCCAGAGGGTTGAAGATTTACAAGCAGCGGAGTGCGCGATCCAATTCGATCAAAATCTTCAAGAGTAAGAGTAACTCCAAGTCGACCTGCAATAGCAAGTAAGTGCACAACGGCATTTGTGGAACCACCAATGGATGCAAGTGTCAGGATTGCATTCTCAAAGGATTCCTTTGTCATCACATCGCTTGGCTTAAGATTATTTGTGACCATATCAACTATGTGACGTCCGGAGTTGTGTGCTGCCTGAAGAAGTCTGCTATCTGCAGCGGGTATTCCGGCAACTCCAGGAAGTGTCATACCAAGTGCTTCAGCCATAATCCCCATAGTTGATGCAGTTCCCATCGTGTTGCAATGCCCACGGGATCGAATCATGGCTGACTCAGAATCTAAGAATTTAGCTTTGCTCAATAAACCCGCGCGCACTTCCTCGCTCATTCTCCACACATCTGTTCCACAACCAAGTGGAGAGCCTCTAAAAGTTCCTGTGAGCATTGGGCCACCGGGAACTACTATCGATGGAAGATTCACCGAGGAGGCACCCATTAATAATGCAGGAATAGTTTTATCGCACCCACCTAAAAGAACTGCTCCATCGATCGGATTCGCCCGCATCATTTCTTCGGTGGCCATAGCAGCCATATTGCGCCACAACATCGCAGTTGGCCGCACCTGAGTTTCGCCAAGGGAAATCATTGGAAGATTTAGCGGCACACCGCCAGCTTCCCAAATCCCATTTTTTACACTTTGTGCTATTTCATCAAGATGTGAATTACATGGCGCAAGATCTGATGCTGTATTAAGGATGGCTATCTGTGGTCGCCCGTCAAATACTGAATCTGGATTTCCTCGACGCATCCATGCACGATGAATATAGGCATCTCTACCGTCTCCGGCATACCAATGCGAACTTCTCACGCAAGATGCTCCCCACTATTTAAGTGCCATGAGCATAGCCGTGCTGGAAAACTTCGTCTAGGCTTCGGATTCTTATGAAGGCATTCGTTGTTCATGCACCCGGTCAATCAACCATAGAAGAAGTTGAATCACCTGTCGCAAAGCCAGGACATGTTGTCATCGATATTGCCCGAGCTGGTGTTTGCGGCACTGACGTTGAATTTTTTAATGGCGATATGGCTTATTTTCAAACCGGTGAAGCTAAATATCCAATGCGACTCGGTCACGAATGGTGTGGCACTGTATCAAGTGCTGGTGAAGGTGTAGATAAGAATTGGATCGGTAGACGTGTTACAGGTGACACAATGCTTGGTTGCCAAAAATGTAAGCGCTGTAAATCTGGTTTGCAACATGTGTGTAGCGAAAGGTTTGAAATAGGAATTAGAAATGGATGGCCTGGTGCTCTTGCAGAACAATTATTAGTTCCAGAGTTTGCTCTTTATGAGTTACCAGATTCAGTTGATGACACGGTAGGGGCACTTATCGAACCTGGCGGAAACTCTTTACGTGCTGCGCAAGCTGCTCATGCAGCGCCAGGAAAAAAAGTGTTGATTTGGGGTAGTGGCACCATTGGCTTACTGAGCGCACAATTTGCCATTGCTATGGGGGCAGAAGTGCATATGGTTGGCCGTAATCCCGCAACACTTTCTCTTGCAAGAGATTTAGGCGTGCATTTTTCTACACAAATATTTGAAGATGTAGATGGAGGCTATGACGCAATTATTGATGCCACAAATGACTCATCTATTCCCGCCGAAGCACTTGCTTGTGTAGAACCAGGGGGCCGCCTCGTTTATATTGGTGTTTCAGTTGAGCCCAGCATGCTAGACAGCCGTTCATTAGTACTCAAAGACGTTACTGCAGTTGGAATTCTCTCGGCTTCTCCAGGTTTAAAAGGTGCCATTGATTTCTATTCCCGTGGGGAGATCGATCCACGGCCAATTGTTGCTGCAACTGTCGGATTATCAAAGTGTTCTGATGTTCTCTCAGGCAAGAAGATTGATGGAGCAGGCATTGGTCCAAAGATTCAGATAGATCCAAGAATTTTATAGCTATGAATATTCGGGCAATCTCAGAAGTAACTTCTGATTTGGGTGAAGGCCCAATTTGGAGCGCCGATACTAATTCTGTGACATGGACCGATATAACACAAAATACTTTTCATACTGCTGATATTGATACAGGCAAGACTATGAGTTTTGGCGTACCGTCTATGGTTGGAGCAATTGCACACAGTAAAGATGGTGGTTACATAGCTGCCACCCAAAAAGGATTTGCACGTATCGATGTAGACGGAAAGTACTCTCCCTTACATTCCTTTCTTCCAGATGACATGCGAATGAATGATGGGAAAGTGGATCCATCTGGTCGTTTCTGGGCAGGGAGTATGGCATTATCTTTTGAAAAGGGACGTGGTTCTCTTTATGTTTTAGAAAAAGATAATTTATATCGCAGTATTTTGGATGACATAACGCTTTCAAATGGAATGGGCTGGAGCCCCGATGCACAGTATTTTTATTATATTGATAGCGTCCCTGGAGTTCTGAAAAGATTTGATTACGATTTATACACGGGGCATATAAGCAACCCTAAGGATTTAATTACCTTCGATTCTTCCTCGGGTATTCCTGATGGAATGTCAATGTGTTCGGATGGAAAAATAGTTATCGCTCTGTGGGATGGAGGAAGGATTGAAATTTATGAACAATCAGGGGAAAAAGTTTCTGAAATCACATTAGGAGTAAGCAGGCCAACTTCTTGCACTTTTGCCGGACCCAACAGAGATATTCTTATAGTTTCAACTGCAAGCCAAGGAATTGATCGAGCTGATGAACCACTGGCGGGAAAAATTCTTGCCGTCACTGGTACAGGTTTAAGTGGACTACCAACACAGCAGTATGGTTAGGATAATCAGGTATTTAAATAGGGGGTTGGAAAGGTGAGAATCGCACGAATTGGGCCAGTCGGAAGAGAACGTGCTGCCGTAATTTTGCAACAAAGTGTGATTTACGTTGATTCCATCATCTCTGATTGGTCCCGAATTGAGTTAGAAAATGGAGCATTTAAAAAAGTTGCTCAGGCTGATTTATCCACGCTTCCAACAGAACCACTCGGCAATAGTCGTATTGGCGCGCCAATTCATAATCCAACAAAGGTAATTTGTGTTGGTCTTAACTATTTGGGGCATATAAAAGAAGCAAATGCTGAAACTCCTAACGAACCAATAATTTTTATGAAAGCACCCGATACTGTGATCGGCCCTAATGATGACATTGTGATACCACCGAATAGTGATGCAACAGATTATGAAGTTGAACTTGCGATAGTTATTGGTAAAAATGCTTTATATCTTGACTCACCTGATCAGGCTGCGGAGTATATTTTGGGCTATACCATTAGCCAAGATATAAGTGAGCGTCACTGGCAACTTGAACGCTCGGGGCAGTGGGTAAAGGGAAAGTCCTTCCCAACATTTAATCCCATAGGACCTAGTGTTGTAACACCAGATGAAATTGATGGTTCTAATCTTCGATTGTGGTGCAGCCTTGATGGTGAGATGCGCCAAGATTCAAATACAAACGATTTGTTGTTTGGCATCAATCACATTATTTGGTATGTGAGTCAATTTATGGAGCTACACCCCGGTGACATAATCAACACGGGGACTCCATTCGGTGTTGGACTCGGATTTAAGCCGCCAAAATATATGCGTGCTGGCAATATCCTGCGAACAGGCATTGAGGGAATTGGTGAAATCGAATCGGCAATCGTTGCTTATTCTGGGGGTAAGAATAAATGAACTCTGATTTTAAGGGTCTTATAGCCGTAATATCCGGGGCCGGTTCAGGAATTGGGTTGGCTGTTGCAAAAAAATTGAAGGCTCAAGGAGCTGAAGTCTTTGGCCTGGATCTTAGTGCTGGTGAATTAGAAAACAGTGGCGCCGGTATCTGGATTCAATGCGATATTGCAAGTGATGAATCTGTAGATCTGGCTTTTAAAGAAATAACAGGCAAAGTTTCAAAAATTGATATCCTCGTAAATAATGCAGGGATTGGTGCACAAGGGGGAGTAGAGGCAACAACAACTGAAGAGTGGTCTAAGGTTTTAAATATAAATGTTATTGGAACTTCAAGAGTGAGTTCTGCCGCGCTGCCACTTATGCGTAAGAGTTCAGATGGAGCAATTGTTAATACATGTTCGGTTGTAGCCACAGTTGGTATACCTAATCGTGCAATCTATAGTGCGAGTAAAGGGGCAATTTTGTCTCTCACTCTTGCGATGGCAGCTGACTTACTTCCAGAAAGAATCAGAGTTAACTGTGTGAATCCTGGAACGGCTGACACTCCTTGGGTCGGACGCTTACTTTCCCAATCTACTGACCCTGCAAAAGAGCGCGCTTCACTTGAGGCGCGCCAACCGATTGGCAGACTTATCAGCTCAGATGAAGTAGCAAACGCAATTATTTATCTCGCTCATCCAGAACAGAAGTCAACAACTGGAACAGTTTTAGCAGTTGATGGTGGACTTCATAGTTTGAATTTGCCTAAGAAATAGTATGCGCACACGTAGAGAACTTACTGCAACTCAGCTGTCAGATCTTGGAGCACTAGTTGATGGTCGTATTACAACTAATGACTCCATTTTAGATTTACATGGCAGAGATGAATCTGCATTCCCACCAGTAAAACCATCGGCTGTGATTACTGTGCATACAACTGAAGAAGTCTCGCAAGTTCTTAAATACTGCAATAACCACGACATTCCGGTAGTGGCATTTGGGGCGGGGACTTCTCTTGAAGGCCATGTATTGCCTATATACGGGGGTATTTCATTAGATTTAAGCGAAATGGACAAGATTCTTGAAATTGCTCCCGATGATCTGACTGTGCGTGTGCAAGCGGGAGTAAAGCGAATGGCATTAAATAAGAAAATTTCATCTGAAGGTCTGTTCTTTTCTGTAGACCCAGGTGCAGATGCAACTATAGGTGGAATGACCTCTACTGGGGCCGCAGGAACAACAACGGTGCGGTACGGATCAATGCGTGAGAATGTTCTCAAGCTTACGGCTGTATTGGCAGATGGAACAATTATTCATACGGGACGTGAGACACGTAAGTTATCTGCAGGATATGACTTAACTCGTTTAATTGTTGGCTCCGAAGGGACGCTTGCAATTGTTACTGAAATATCCTTACGAGTTTTTGGCATTCCTGAAAAAATGGCTGCTGCAGTTTCACGTTTTCCAACTCTTGCAGATGGTGTGCAGGCAGCAATTGCAGTTGTACGTTCAGGAGTGGCAATCGCACGATGTGAGTTTTTAGATGCCCAATGTATTAAAAATGTAAATGCCCATGATGGTCTTAATTTAGAGGAAGCTCCAACCTTGCTTTTTGAATTTCACGGAAGCCCGCGAAGTGTTGAAGAAGATGCGCAACTTGTGCAAGAGATTGCTGCAGATTTTGGTGGTACTAATTTTGAATGGACGTCTGAAGAAGGCGCACGGCGTAAATTGTGGCAGGCTCGCCACAATGCTTATTGGGCAGGGATGGCTGCATATCCCGGAAAACGGGCAATCAGTACAGATGCTGCAGTTCCTTTATCTAAGTTAGCAGCTGCCGTTGAGCTCACCGAAAAAATCCTTACCCAAAGTCCATTTCCATTTTCAATTTTAGGTCATGTTGCTGATGGAAACTTTCATGCCTTCATCATTACCGATCCAAATAAGCCTGAAGAACTGCCAGCAGTGCGTGAGCTGACCCACCTCATGACAGATGCAATTATTGGCATGGGTGGAACGTGCACAGGCGAACATGGAATTGGTGCCGGCAAGATTTCATCCCTTGAAAAAGAGGCAGGTCCAGGCGCAATGGCAGTCATGCTTTCCATCAAAAACGCTCTAGATCCCAAAGGCATCTTAAATCCAGGCAAGGTCCTGGCTTTGCCCACCCTGAAATAGGCTCAGAAAAAACCCTTGACGAGGTAGAAATCAGCGCATAAGGTCCTGACTTGTATACAAGTTGGAATACGAAGTCTAGGTATGTGAGCCATAAGGGAGACCCTGGTGTACGAAAAGCAGGAAACAGACCAACGCATTATTCGCGATGAGTATTTGATTGACCAAGTTCAGCGAGAGATTGCCACTGTTGTTGGACCAAGCAATGTGAATACAGATGCAACTTTGCTGCATGAGCAATCTGCAGATTGGTCATGGATTTCGCAATACCTTAAATACAAGTCTTTGCCCGTACCAACAGCTGATCTTTATGTTTGTCCTGGAACAGCAGAAGAAGTTGCAGAAGTTTTGCGCATTGCATGCGAATATAAAATTCCAGTTGTGCCTCGTGGTGGTGGCTCAGGCACACAAGGAGGAACCTTTGCAATCTATGGTGGAATCGCATTAGATCTTCGCCGACTCAACCGCGTGTTACACATCGATGAAATCTCTATGGTCGTTACGGCTGAAGCAGGAATTGAAGGACCGGAGCTTGAAAAGATTCTCAATCAAAAAGGTTTAACGATGCCGCACTATCCGGGCTCTTTTCACTTCGGTGCAACTCTTGGTGGTTATTTGGCAGCACGTGGTTCTGGTGTCGTATCAACAAAATATGGAAAAGCTGAAGATCTTGTTTTGCAATTAGAAGCAGCTGTTCCACCTGGAAAACTTGTCGAAACTATGAAAGTGCCAAGCCACGCATCTGGCCCAGGAATTATTCAAGCAATAGTGGGATCAGAAGGAACTCTTGGAATCATTACTAAAGCAACAATGCGTATTGAACGTATTCCAGAATCAATGGAGTTTCTGTCATACGGATTTAAGAATATTTCAGAGGGAATTGAAGCAGCACGACTCATTATGACTAATCGCTGGCGTCCGGCTGTTATTCGTTTGTATGACGAAGCAGATAGCGCAAAACTATCTTCATGGCTTAACTTAGGCGTGGAAGGTGTATTACTTGTCATTATGTGTGACGGAGTCAAAGCACTCACTTCTTTAGAAAGTGGTGAAATTGCAAAACTTTGTGAAAGTGTCGGTGGAAAATCATATGGTCCCGAGATTGGCAAAATGTGGTGGGACGGAAAATATGAACCCTTTAAACACGGCAATATCCCTGCGCCACCACAGATTTTTGGCACAACAGATACATGTGCACGCTTTGAAGATTTAGAAAAGATTTATTGGGCAAAGAAGAAAGTAATTGAAGAGGGATTTAGCGAGTACAAAGCTCGCTACACAGCACATTTTTCTCACTGGTTTCCGTGGGGCGGAATGATTTATGACCGTTTCTATATAGACAACGCGCCAGAAGATCCCAAAGAGGCTATTGCCCTTCATGATCGAGTTTGGGATGCTGCGATTAAGGCAAGCCTAGACAACGGGGGTTCACTTAATGAACACCATGGTGTTGGCTTAAAACTCGGACGCTTCATGCGAGTACAGCATGGCGCCGCATTTGATTTACTCCTTGGAGTAAAAGACGCATGGGATCCGGACGGAATCCTCAATCCAGGAAAACTTGGATTCGGTCCTCCGAAGAACAGGCGTTACTAGTAACCCTACCGATTCTTTATGAAAGGAGAATCATGCATCTATCAATGCACAACTGGATGCGCGCAGAACCTATTAAGGTGACGATTGCGCGTCTAGCTAAGTATGGCTATAAAAGCATCGAGATCAGCGGTGAACCAGAGCAATTCGGACAGAACGGTAGTAAGGACACCAAGAAACTTCTTGATGACCATGGTCTTAAGTGCTGGGGTTCTGTAACACTCATGCTCGGCGAGAGAAATCTTGTGGCAGCAGATCGTGGACAGCGTGCTAAGTCAGTTCAATACACAAAGGACTGCATCACGATGGTGAAAGAACTTGATGGATATGAAATGACAATCGTCCCCGCAACAGTTGGCAAAATTGTTGCAGATGCCACTCCTGAAGAGGAGTGGAAGTGGGCTGTTGAGTCAATGAAAGAAATTTATGAGCACTCAGAAAAGGCTGGTGTTCGTTTAGCGATTGAGCCACTTAATCGTTTTGAAACATACTTTATTAATCGTGCAGAGCAAGCTATGGCTCTTGCTGAGGCAACTGGCCCTAACTGCGGTGTATGTCTTGATGCATTCCATATCAACATTGAAGAAGCAGATCTATACGAAGCAATTCGCAGCACAAAGGGTCGCCTGACCGACTTCCACGTTGCTGATAATAATCGTATGCCTGCAGGTCACGGTGATTATGATTGGAAGAAAGTGATTTCTACACTCAAGAGCATTGGTTATGACGGCGCTCTCACAGCAGAGTTTGTTGCCCCAATCGATCGCACTCCTGCTAACCACTATAAGAATGCTTTGGAAACAAACTTCGAAAATGTGGATATCAGTCCAGAACAACTTAAGTTCATCATCGACCACGGTTCGAACGTTCTCACAGAATCGTTCTATGACTGGTTGGTTGAAGAGAACGCTAAACACTTACTTCCTTTAATCTAAATATCGTGAGCAAATCAGTTCTCATCATTGCCACTTTAGATACTAAAGGTCCTGAGGCGGCTTATATCCGAGATGGTTTAAACCGTCTGGGAATTAAGACGACTGTGATTGATACGGGAATTCTGGGTGAACCACTTGGAATAACCCCGGATATTTCGCATGAGGATCTTGCAATCTTTGGTGGAATCACCCTGCACGAGTTACAGAATTCTGGAACTCGCGGGCGCGCTGTTGAGCGTATGAGAACTTTTGTTATCGAAAAAGTGAAGGAGCTTTTCTCTAAGGGGGAAGTCCTTGGCGCCATCGGTATCGGTGGCGCTGAGGGCTCCGTTATGGGTGCCGGCGCACTTATGACTTTGCCCATTGGAGTACCAAAATTAGTTTTATCACCTATTGCATCTGGTCGTCATGAATTTGGTCCACTCGTTGGAACAAGTGACATGTTGGTGATGCATACAGTTATCGATATTTTAGGTTTGAATCACATTTCAAAAACTATCTACGACAATGCTGTTGCTGTAATGGCTGGACTGGTTAAACATGGTCATGAATTAAGTAAGCCACCGGCTGGTAGTAAATACGTTGCAGTAACAATGTTAGGAAATACAACTACTGCGGTAATGGCTTTGCAAAAAGAATTAGAAGAAGCTGGGTTTGAAGTAGTTACATTCCACGCCAATGGCGTGGGTGGGCCTGCAATGGAAGAACTTGCAGAAGCAGGTCAATTTGTTGGCATTATTGATTTCACACCTTCAGAGATCGTTGGAACCCTAGTTGGTGGAATTCATTACGGTGGGCCTAGACGCATGAAGCGTGCAGGAGTGCTGGGTATTCCACAAATTCTTGTTCCTGCTTGTGTTGATTTTTCTGTGCATCACACGACTTCAATTCCTGATGAGTTTAAAGACCGCCCAATTTATGATCACAATCCGGAGTTTGCACTAGCACGTTGCTCAAAAGATGAGATGGGCCAATTAGGAGCTTATTTTGCCGAATGTGCCAATACATCGGTGGGTCCGACAGAAATTGTTATTCCTGGTGAAGGTTATTCAATTCCTAATGTTCCAGGTGGAGTTTTTTGGGATCGAGATGCAGACGCAGCTTTTGAGTCTGAGCTTATGAAAAATTTAAAGCCAGAAATCGCTGTCGAGAAGTTACCTTTACATGCTAACTCTAAAGAGTTTGGAATCGCAGTTGCACAACGTTTTCTATCACTTATCAGCGCAAGAATAAAATAGGCAAAGGAGCAGATATGACAAGCTATATAACACCTCCCAGAAAAGTTCCACATATTACAAAAGGGGATGATGCCTTCCGTAATAAGTTCCGTTCCTGGAACATAGCTGATCTGACCTATGTGGACATTAATGAGTATCTTGCAGAGAAAGATATTGTTCTTGTTCCAATGGCTAGTACTGAACAGCATGGTCCACACTTACCGTTGTATACAGACACAATCACTGCCGTCGAGGTATCTGCTCGCGTTTCAGAGCAAATAGGAATTTTGCACACTCCGCCTATTTGGACTGGCTATTCACCTCAACATATGTATGGACCTGGTCAAGGGCGTGGAACTATTACTGTTCGGGCCGAGACTCTAAACAATTTGATGTATGACATTGCACGCTCTTTGATTCACCATGGATTTAATCGAATCATTTTCGTCAATGGGCATGGTTCAAATATCAAAGTTGTAGATCCAGTTCTACGTAAATTGCGTTATGAAACAAATGCCTTAATCGGCTTCGTGAAGCCATATATGGAGCGTTACACCGGAATCCTTGCAGGTTTGATGGAAAACCCTCCTGAGGAAACTCCAGGATGGCATTCGAGTGAGCTCGAAACATCGCAAGATATGGCATGGAATGATGGATTAGTTCGCATGGAGCGCG